>ERZ773263.3-NODE-3-length-312238-cov-7.243729_pt1 | contig 312238 bp, 387 predicted proteins | sample MGYA00511076_ERZ773263 | MGnify/ENA primary metagenome ERZ773263 (study PRJEB29015, sample SAMEA2738155) | human oral metagenome | biome: human oral; feature: human-associated habitat; material: saliva | place: China | collected 2195 ... | reverse complement strand
TAGCTTGCTGGGCTCATAACCCAGAGGTCGGGGGTTCGACTCCCTCTCCTGCAACCATTCTAGAGAGTTGGCTGAGTGGTTTAAAGCGCTGGTCTTGAAAACCAGAGGACAGTAAAATGTTCCAAGAGTTCGAATCTCTTACTCTCCTCTTATATTGGAGATTTAAGCCTAATTGGTAAGGCAATAGTTTGCTAAACTATCAGTAATCGTAGTAATATGGTGTATAGGTTCGAGTCCTATAATCTCCGCATAATTTTTCCTCGCTTAGCTCAGTTGGTTAGAGCACTCGGCTTATACCCAAGTGGTCGGTGGTTCAAGTCCATCAGCGAGGACTTTTTAAAGCAACATAAATATGTTAACAGTATTTTTAAGTTTATTACTTGGAATTATTATTGGAATCATACTTTTCCCAATTGGAATATTTTTAAGAGCAAAAAATTCAGGTTGGGATGATAGTAACGTTTTTAATATTTTTCATGTATTATTTCATTTGGCATTACATCCAGATGATTTCACTAAAATGTATTACAAGAATGGAAGTAAACCATTCTGGTATCTGACGAAAGATGAGTTCTCAGAAGTTTTAAGAATAAGACCAACTTCAGAAGAATAGATATTAATTTAAATCAAAGCATATATGAAGAAAATTGTTACGTTTATTGCTACTGCAATCTTTGCTGTAACAGCATTAACAAGCTGTTCATTTACAAACCCATCATACGATGAAGAAGTAGCTTTAAAGATGAAGCCATGGTTTGTTGGTAGTACTGGTGTAGACCCTACTCCTGTTAATGACTTAACATGTATTGCATGGACAACATCAGCTGTGAGTTTTTATATTCTTCCTCAAAAGGTGGAGTTCAAGTTCGATGACTTGCTTTCAAACGATAACACACCTTTGGATGTAAGCATGTATATGGTATTGCAAGTTCAGAAAGGGCATACTCCTGAATTGTTGGAGAATTATGGTGAAGACTGGTATAAAACATTCATTGAACCTTATTTCAAGAATAAGGTACGTGAATATGTTTCTACGTGTTCTCCATTTGATTTGATGAGCAATCGTGAAGTACTTAATAAACTTGACACTGAAATTGCTAAGTCAATGAGAATTTATATTCAGCAACTTTCAAAGACAAGAGGAAACTTCCCTGTTACTATTCAGCAGGTTACTACAGATAGAGTTATGCCTAATAAGGAACAGCTCGATGAAATGAACAAGACTGCTGCTGCAATTCAAGCAAAGCAGACACAGGAGAAGAAGGCTGAAATGGAGTTAGCAAGAGCCAAAGCTGAAAAGAATAAGGCTATTGCGGACAAGGCTTATATGAATGAGTTGGCACTTTCTCCACAGCAGTTTATTCAACTTCGTGCATGGGATGTAATTGCAAGTAAACAGGGTGCTAATATTGATGTACTTGTTGGTTCTGGAGAAACTCCTATGTGGAACATTAAACAGAAATGATAATTAAATAATTAATAGCTGAATGAGCACGATTGGTTGTGCAACTGATTTGTAATCAGTAGGCTGTGGGTTCGAGTCCCACATTCAGCTCATAATGGGTGATAGCTCAGTCGGTAGAGCAGTGGTTTGAAGGTCCATGTGTCGGTGGTTCGATTCCACCTCATCCAACTAATAATTTTTATTGATTTTATAACAGAAATAATAATCTTTTAAATAAGTAGGTGTCCGTAGCACCTAATTTACGCTTGTGGACTATCCTCCTATGGATGACCGAACACTCTAAGTGTTCCTAAAAAGTAGTGATAGGTTGAAGCAAGAAATGAAAAGTACTTAAATCAGAGATTTGCGTAGATTTTCATATACGGTAGACTGTAAATCTGCTGCTTATAGTTTCGGTAGTTCAAAACCACCACTACTCACATTAAAAAAAATGCAGATTGCGAGCGTAGCATAATGGTAGTGTTCCAGCCTTCCAAGCTGGGTGTGACGGTTCGATTCCGTTCGCTCGCTCATTTTTATAGCGCCATCGACAAGTGGTTAAGTCGCCACCCTTTCACGGTGGAGTCACGGGTTCGAGTCCCGTTGGCGTTACTATTTTTAATGTTGTTCCAATAAGCAAAAAATATATATTCAACAAAAAATTATGGATGCAAGTTTTATCACTATAATTATTTGTATTATTGTTGGAATTTTATCTGCAAATCATATAAAAAATAGTTTTAAAGAATGATAGTACAAGATTTAAAAATAGGTTATACCGTTTGTACGGTCACAAGTTTTGGGAGACTAACTATGCCAATGTACATTGCAGGCATTCTTAATGATGGCACTATTTATCTTGACTTCGATAATAACGAAGGAGATATGTGGGAAGTTGATATTAAAGATATTGCGCCTGTTAGAATTGACGAAGACATATTAAATGATTTCGGATTTAAACGTGAATTAAATACTGAAACACCTACATATAAAGTTCCAGATAGTATTATAGAAAGCTATATAGTTGCTACGGATAATGAGTGTACATCTTTTTGGTTAGCCAATGCTTATAATATAAAAGATACAGATAGTTCTGTAGGTGATAAGACATTCAAGTATTTACATGAATTACAGGATTTATTTTATCAAAGATTCAATAAATTATTACTTATCAATAGATGAAATTATTAGGTTCTCATAATAGTTTAAGTTATCTTAGACCGAAGAAGTGGTATATGTATCCTTTCATTTTTACCGCTAAATGTCAGAAAGTGAATTATAAGGAACAATACGAAAATTATAATATTAGAGTATTTGACCTTAGAGTGTGGTTTAGCGATGATGGTAACTTAGAAGTACGACATGGTGCAATGGTATATAACATTGACCTAAATGGTGTGTACGAGTTTTTACATTATCTTAATAGTAAGACAGATTCCTATGTAAGAATTATACTTGAAGAAGATAATCTATCAAAGCGAGAGAAAAATTCTGCTTGGAAAGAAATACTATTTGATAAGTTTTGTACTTCTATTGAAACTTTATTTACAAATGTTTATTTCTTTGGCGGAAGAAGAAAGTATGATTGGGTAAGAATACATGATTTTAAACATGATGATATTCCTCTTTTAGACTTATATTCAAGTACTACAAGATTTTTTGGTAAAGCAATTTTTGAAAAAGGAATTAATATGATTCTGAATATGGCAGATGATTGGTATCCTTGGTTGTATGCAAAATTTCACAATAAGAAAAATTATCAGGAATATATAAATAATGATAAAGAAGAATGTCTTATGTGTGACTTTATAAACATTAGATAGAATATGAAAATAGGATTTTTGCTTGGTAGTTTCGACCCGATACATATTGGTCATGTGCAAATGATTAATAGTGTACTGAATAGTGACTTTGACAAAGTGATAGTTGTACCAACTGTTCAGAATCCATGGAAGGATTCTAAAGCTACTGATTTTGCTTATCGTTGCCAAATGATAGAGAATGCAATTTCACATTTTGGAGATAAATGCTGCCTTTCTAAGGATGAATTATTGGTTGATGGTACAAACTATTCATATAAAGTATTATCGCTTCTTAGAGAGAAATACAAAGACAATGAGTTATTTATCATAGCTGGTTCTGATTGTGTTAATGACATACCGAAATGGAAAAATTATAATTCAGATATAGAACCATATTTTTCTATTGTTGGATTAAAAAGAAATAAGACGGATGAAATTCCAGATTATGCGATACCAATAGAACAAGATATTGTTATTCCTATTTCCTCGACATACATAAGACGAATGGTAAAAGAAAAGAAAATTTTTTTTCCATATATAAATGCTGAAAATGAAAAGTTGATAAAAGAGTTGAATTTATATCATTAACATTTTATTGAACGAGAAATATATAAAGTTATACATTTTTTCAATCAACTTTGACTTTAATCAAGAATAATAGCATTTTTATAAAATAGGCATATCAAAAACGATATATATTAAATTCAACAAATATATATTATTGCAAATGAGTTTATTATAGGCTTAATTTGGAAATAATTATAAAAAAATAGTGAAGTAAGGATTATGTTGAATTTATTAAAAAAGACATTCAAGTGGTATTGTAATAGAATGGAAATGACTTATGGTAAAGTTATACAGGCTGGACTTACCCCTTGCATGTAACGAAACAAAAAAGTTAAGAGTGGTTGTTAGCCACTCTTTTTTTATTAATTTATATTCAAGTATTTTTGAGTTATCTATCTGAACATATTAATTTAATATTTGTTAACTATTAATATTTGGTTAAATAAAAACATTTAGTTAAATTTGCAATTGATATTTGAAAAGATGATGAAACAAAAAATGAGTAAATTAGATATGGATATAGTGTTTGATAGTGAATTTTTGAAAGAAAATGTAATATAATTATTTATTTATCAAGAAGTTATAGATAGTCGATTGTTAGAAATAATAAACCGCAAGGTAATATAAACTCAAAGCGTTACAAAATGTAACGATTTTAAAACATACACATCAAACATATGACAAATGAAGACGAATATAAGATATTGATGTCTGTAAAAGATAGAATAATAAGAAAAGAGAAAATAAAAAGAAAAGATATTAAGAAATTCATATCAGTGACTAAAGTTAGACATGAAGGACTAATTGATATAATATTTTCTTTTTTAAAATTAAAAGAAAATGTACTTGATTATAATATTAGTTATAAACTCTCCAGATATTCAAATATAGAAAGTGTTGTTATATCATGTGGAGTTTTATCTGGTAATCTTAGTAAATTGGTTGATTTTTTTACTACACTATGTAAAAGATTATCTAACGACCTATATTATAATATTGAATTAATAGATTTAAATGATGAATAATTTTTCGTTAAAAGACAATAAAGGACAAGAACATTGGATTAGCCGTTCAGTAAGCGTTGTCATGTTTGTGTTTTGCAAGAACTTGCGTGGTGAATGGTGCGTCTTGGCTTCACAGCGTGGCGAAGGTACGCCTGACCCAGAATTGATTAATGCATGGAATTGTCAGTGTGGCTATCTTGATTATAACGAAACAACCAAAGAAGCAGCACAGCGTGAAACACTTGAAGAGACAGGAATAAAAGTACCATCACATTTAATTAAGTTTTGGTCTTTTAATGATGACCCTAATGATGATAAGCGTCAGAATATTACATTTAGATATTATGCGGTGTATCAGCATGCAATTATTGATGACTTTAAGTTTTCAAAACAGAATATGGAGAAGAACGAAGTAGGTGCGATTGCTTGGGTTAACCTAAAAAATATAGATAAAATGCGTTGGGCGTTTAATCATGATAAACTGATTAAAGGTGCTGCTGTGAAAGCAGGTATTATACCTTTTAAAATGAAATTACGTTTATTTCTGGAGAATTTTAAATTAGGATTTCACACAAGATTACTTGAGTTACGTCAAGAATTTCATCAAAAAGATAACTTTGTATATTAAATTTAGAAAATAATTTGTATAATTGAAATAAATATAGTATATTTGCAAAGTGATTTTGAAATCACATAATAATAACGGTTGAGGATATTACTCTGATACCAATTTTTAAATAAATATTTTATAAAATGAAGAGTTTAATTTTTGTATTTACAGCTTGCGTAGCACTTACTTTTGCTTCATGTGGAAACAATGTTAAGGGTAAGGCTCAGCAAAAAGATTCTGACACAACTGTAGTCGATAGTACTGATAGTGCTTCTACAGATTCAGTTGTTGCGGATTCTATCGTGAAGTAAGTTCACATAGGTACATAAAGGTTCCCGTAATATATTGCTACGGGTGATGAGAGATAGCTCCGCTACAGGCTGAGATGCCTGTGGATGATTAGTAACAAGGCTGACACTTGTGTTAGGATTTGTTAACGAACAACTATCGGATTCTGATACTACTGTAGTTGATAGTGCAGACACTGTTACTGCAGATTCTATCGTGAAGTAAGTTTTGAAACTTATGTTCAAATCAGCTTTGAACAACATTTAAGCCTTGGTTATTCCAAGGCTTTTGTATTTTTTTAACATTTTATTTTTGGTAGTAAAATATTTTGCTTGTATCTTTGCATTATAAAAAAGATTAACATGAATAGATTCGATTTAAATTTATCAAAACATGCCATTCAAGAGATACTTGATGCAAATGGGTATGAGATTAAGACATTATTAGTATATTATAGTCCTTTTAGTGATGCATATGATTTGGCAGAAAAAAATACATTTAAGGTATATAGAGATTATGCCTTCAAGAAGGATAATATGCCAGAAGAAGCAGAGCGTGAAAAACCAAATTTAGAAGATTTAAAAGAATATGAGTTAGACAACGTTTTGAATAAAATAATAACTGAATCAATAGTAAGATTATGTAAAGTTCCGTAAAACCCACAAGTCTTTAGTTCGTGGAGTGTAAGACACTATGATATGGAGTGGTTTTTACCGTTTTGCGATAGCAGTCCTCTTTCATGACAAAAAATATGTGAAAAAGTTTTGTTAATCACAAAATAATTAGTATCTTTGCAAATGTTATGAGAAAGATTAACAGAACATACAGGTTCAGACTGTATCCAAACAGGGAACAAACCGAATTGCTGGCAAAGCACTTTTGATGTTCTCGCTTTGTGTACAATTACTTTCTCAATCAACGTAAAGAACAATATAGGCTCACTGGTAATAGCGACAACTTCTATGCGCAGTGTAAAACGCTTACCACATTAAAGAAGCAGGAAGAAACTGCATGGTTAAAGGAGGTAAATGCCCAAATATTGCAGTTTGCAATCCGCAGTCTTGAATCAGCCTATAATAATTTCTTTAAGAAGCGTGCTAAGTTTCCTAAATTCAAATCCAAACACTCCAAAAATAGTTTTACCGTTCCAAAATTTGCATCTGTAGCATGTGGTAGACTTTTCATACGCAAGTTCAAGGAAGGTATTAAGTGTCGTGTACACCGTGAGATAAAAGGTAAAATAGGGAAGGTAACTATTACCAAGACACCAAGTGGAAAGTATTTTGTTTCCGTCTTCACGGAAGAAGAATACATTACACCGATTAAGAAGACTGACAAGTCAATTGGTGTAGATATGGGTTTAAAGGATTTGCTTACCACTTCTGATGGAGAAACTTTTAATAATAACCGATATACAAAAAGGTATGAGTGCAAACTTGCTAAAGCACAACAACATCTTTCTCGCAAAGTTAAAGGCAGCAAAGGGTTTGAAAACCAAAAACTCAAAGTTGCCAGACTTCATGAAAAGATTTCCAATAGTCGTGCCGACTATCTGCATAAGTGCTCTATCTCTCTTGTTCGAAGATATGATACAATTTGTATCGAAGATTTGAATGTTAAGAGTATGACGAGAAATCATCGTCTTGCCAAGTCCATTTCTGATGCAAGTTGGGGACATTTTGTTTCCATACTTATCTATAAGGCGGAATGGAACGACAAGAAGGTCGTGAAGATAGACCGTTACTTCCCATCCTCACAGACTTGTAGTACCTGTGGGTATGTTTACAAAGACATTAAAGATTTGTCGGTTCGTGAATGGGAGTGTCCTCATTGTCATAGTCATCATGACCGTGATGTGAATGCAGCAATCAATATTCTTCGTTTCGGTTTAAATAATACAAAATCGGCAGGGACTGTCGATTACACGGGTGGAGAGGAAGTAAGAGTCAATCATTTGAAAGACCATTCCTCAGTGAAACCCGAAGCACACAAGTCTTCAACTTGTGTGTAGTTCACTTTACCATATTCCAAATGATATGGATAATTTTAAACGGTTTACGGATGGTAACACTGTCATTATGGGTATGAATACGTATCTTTCTTTACCAAATCAGAAGCCCCTTAAGAATAGGACCAACATTGTCCTTACGTCTAATCCAAAATTATGTACAGAAAAATTTGGAGACACAAGTGTTCATTTCGTTAATTCAATTAATGGAGCGATTACATTAATGCGTCATCTGAATATAAAGAATGAAGACGTATTTGTTATCGGTGGTTCTTCCATTTATAATGCTTTTTTAGATGAGAATCTGATTAGTGAAGCATATATTACGCTGGTGGAAGATAAAACAGAAGGGGATAGTTACTTTCCTTTAAATATTTTTTCAGATAGTAAGTGGAAAAATATTTACGAGTCTTTGACCCAAGAAGAAAATAACATCAAATTTAAATTTATGATATATAAAAAGAAATAGCATGAATAAAGAAGAATTGAAATTTAACTGTAAATCATTATCCAATTTATTCTTATCTCAATATTTGGATAAAATCAATAAAAGTGAAAAATTTTTATTGGGATTTGATAATATAGGTAAAGATAAATCCTATATTGAGACAAGTCCTAAAACTTTATCAGAGGATATATATAAGGCTCTCAACGAGTGTAAAAACAAGTATAAATCCATTGATATAGTAGTTGAAAATAATGGTTTAAAAACTGTTTTAAACAGTATAGATATAAGGCAATGAGACTTTTTGTAATATCTTGCGTAGTTGCAACAACTATTATATATATACATTTTAGAATAACACAATATGTTAGTGCAATTGTGTTTAAAAATGAAGAGAGCGGACTTAGTGTCATATCTAACCTAATCTTAGTGTTCTTGATGATAATATCATGGATACTATACCTCTATTATAATTTTTAGATGAATTATTCAAAGAAAATATTAAATCCATTAATCACCAAACTCAATATAAACACAGACGAGGATAACACATTCAAAGAACTTATTTCTTTGACCTATGACAGTCCAAATTATAAGTTATGGGCAGTTAATGCAGTGTATTCAAAATATTGCACTGTAGAGGAAATAAAGAGTATTTTAGCATGGGCAAAGTCACATAAACAGTTGATATGTCAATTAAGTAAACATACTATTACTGCTTATACATCTCGTTATGCAATTACAATTTTAAAGAAAGAAATAAAGAACATTCAATTAATTTACGATGTTAAATCTTTCATTAATAAATTTAATACAATACAGAGAAATTTATTGAAAGAATATCTAAATTTAGAGAATTGTTCGATATTAAATATTAGTAAAGAAAGAGAGTTAAAAAAGTGGAATAAAATATTTACAAAACTTCAGAAGTTACCAGAAGAACAATTAAATAATTTTATTTCTACATGTTCTTCACTCCATGATATTACAGAACTATTAGATGTATTCACTTGGTGTATGGATTTAAGTTATAAATGGAATAAAAAAGATTTCATAAGTTTTGTTACTAAATCAACACCTAATTCTCCTATTGTGTACAACAAGGACAATGTAGTTATAGTACATGTAACATCGCATAAAGATTGTAATAAGTTAGTAGGAAGTGAAGGACGTACCAAATGGTGTTTCAATTGTAATAAAACGTGTTGGGAGTCGTATGTGAATGATACCAATAGTAAACAATATTTCTTATTTGATTTCTCAAAGAAAGAAAGTGAAGAAACATCACATATTGCATTTACAGTTAACGATGAACTCGGACTTACAGAAGCCTATACAACACATAATTTAAATATTATAGAACAGGGAAATGAATATGTCAATGAAGTTTTCAATGAGAAAGGAATTAATATAAGTGATTTTATCAGATTAAACCACCCTATTGATTATAAATGGGAAGAAAATAGTATCAAGAGTATATTGGGAGAAAATGAAAATGTCCGAGTCATTGATAATAGTAATAATAGATTACTTATAAGTTCAGAAAACGATAAAGTTTCACAAAGTTTAATACAACACACAATTCTATATAAACGTTTAATAAAAGGAACCTTACAACGAAAACTATATTTTCTTTATGATTTAAACCTTAAAGAGGATGACCCTAATGCATTAATATGTATTAAAACAACATTATCTTCTAATGGCAAAGAAGAATTTTTAATGGCACTTAATCAATGTTATCTAAAAATAGACGAAGAATATTTTAAAGAAATACATGTTGAAATACAAAACATTAGCATCGCTGAATAACTATAATTCAGTGGTGCTATTTTTTTTAATAAAAAAGTTACTAAAAGTTTGTTAATTCAAATAAATTTATGTATCTTTGCATAGATAAAAAAACTTTTATGAATAATGATAAAAAGAAATGGTTAGACGAAATATGTAGTTTAACATATAGAGATATATTTAATTTCCTTAAAGATTATTTGGAAGAAAATACATCTATAGAAGAAGATAAATGTATTGCTAATTCATTTGAATATATAATGAAAATATATAAGGAAAGTACAGGTAATTTCCCATACTAATTAATAAAAAGAAAAAGAGAAATGAGTACAAACGGAAGTAAATTCTTTACCGCTATGGTCATTGGAGAGGAACCTGATAAGTTGATGAAGAAATATGATAAATCCTTAAAAGTAGAACCATACGTTAAATACAAGTATCTTGATGCAAAAAAGATGCAGAGTGCAACTATTAAATCTATCGAAGCAATTTTGTCAGACCCAAAGAAATTTGGACTCAGCCAGTTTAGTATTGATATGCTGACTGAAAGAAAGAAGATTATAAATAATATGACATCTTTCGAGTATTACCAAAGTGTTACAGATGGTATGTTTTATGACGGAGAAGGTAATGCGTTATGTGAAGACAATCCAAACGGAAAATGGGATAATTGCTCATTAGGTAAGAATTTTGCTGTACCAATTATTACAAAAGATGGCAAAGAAACTTATCAAGCAAGAAACAAGGATATTGACTGGGACTCAGTAATGACACGTGATGAATCGTTATATAATGCTACATGGGAAATGATAGTAGAAGGACGTGACCCAGAAACTCCAGAGGAAACTTCTATATATCATGCGATGAATGATAAAAAGGAATATTTTTCAAACTTTAAAAACAAAGAAGATTACGTAACTTATTCTTGTTCTTACTGGAATTATGCTTATGTGGATGAAAATGGATGGAAAGATATTGATGATACGGGAAAAGAACAGGAATGGATTAAAAAGTTTTATAATAACTTTATAAAACAACTTAAACCAGATGACCTTGTTAGTATATACGAATATAGTAGAAGAAATTAACATATATTAATGTAAAATCCTTGTTGAAATAAAATATTTTAATTACCTTTGCAACATAACTTTTAAATATGTCAATATGGAAGATTTAGTTACAAAGCAACTTAGAAAACGTTTCCTCAAGGATTTTAACCTACCTATACAAGTAATACAAGACCCTTACTTTACAGAGCGTCTTGAACTATGTGGTGCTACTCAAGATTATAATAATCTTCTTGATTACATTGATACTAACTATTGTGGTAGTTATAGGGCATTCTTAGATACCTATGCGCAAATAAGAGATGAAATTGTTACTTCATGTTACAACTCGGAAGCATTTAAAAAATTCAATGATAGTGATATTAAAACAGAAAAGCCATTAGTTCAACAACGGAATTTGTATACTGAAGAACAAGATGGAAATAGTTTTGTAAGTGTTGATTTAAAGAAAGCAAACTTTCAAGCACTTAAGTATGTTGATTCTGAAATAGTGCTGAATACTGACACGTATGAAGACTTTATCAGTAAGTTCACTGATAGTGATTATATCAAGAAGTCAAAATACACAAGACAAGTTATCTTTGGAAAACTTAATCCAAAAAAGACTATTAGTGTTGAAAAAATTATTATTAATAAAATATATAAGACACTCAACGATAAGTTCAATCTGACCGACTATTTAGAACCATATTCTATGTGCACAGATGAAATTATCTACAAAGTGAAAGATAATGATAATAACGTCTTGACCCATTTACTGTGTGATAAATCTTTAAAGATGATGGAACAAATTATTAAAGACACACTTGGCTTTGAAGTACGTATTAATTATTTTACTCTTAAATTACATCAATTTAAACTTGCTACATCAGAAGCAAAAGTAAATGTGTTCACTAAATTGAATCATGTAACAGATGAAGTGTCTTATGCGTGTATTCCATCAACATACTATCCACAGATTTACAAATTAATTAATAGTTTAGATGTAACGGCTAATGACCTTGTTTTTTATTACGAACATGAGTTAGCGAAATTCTTAAACCCATTGGTAAAAGTAAATAATAATGAAATTTGAAATAAAAGATAAAAAGATAGCAAAAACCATCAACACAATACGTACACTTATCAAAGGAACCAAATTTGAAGGTGTTACGTATGTTGTAGGTGGATTTGTACGTGACACATTAATGGGAGAAACGTCTAATGATTTAGATATTGTAGTTAATCTTCCGTCTGGTGGAATAGATTTAGCAAACACTTTAACAGAGCTGGATAAAAGTCATAGTGATTCTAATCCTACTGTATATCCTAAGTATGGTACCGCAAGTTTTCATTTAAAGAATTGTGATGAATGTTCTGATGTTGTTATTGAAAGTGTAGAAACACGAAAAGAGCAATATCACTCAGAATCACGTAATCCAGAAACGTGTTTTGGAAGTTTAGAAGAAGATGCTTTCAGAAGAGACCTTACCATTAATGCATTATATTACAATATCTCAACAGATAAAGTAGAAGATGTTACAGGAAAAGGACTTGATGATTTGAAAAATCATGTTATCAGAACTACAAATGATAATCCTAACATAGTCTTCTTTGATGACCCATTGCGTATAATGAGAGTTATTAGATTCGCAAATAGATACGGTTGGAACATAGAAGATAAAACATGGCAATCATTACAAGAATGCGCTTCAAGAATAAAGATTATCTCTAAAGAAAGAATACGTAATGAATTAAATAAAATAATATCCAATAAAAACTGTATTAATGGTTTGTATTATCTAAAAGATAGTGGTATTTTATATCATATTCTTCCAGAACTATTTGTACAAAGTTTTGTTCCATGTTCACAGAACTTTAATAGTATGTTTGATAAAATAGTTACTATATGTAATCAAGCACCTACATGTTTATATGCTCGTTTTTCAATACTTCTATCATTTTGCAAAACAGATAGTGCATGTGAAACTATTCTATCTCATCAAAAGCAACCGAATGTAATAATAAAGCATGTGCAAAATGCATTATTAGGGAAAAACTTCCGAAGAGAAGATGAAGATTTAGAAGTATCTTTACGTAGATTATATAAGAAATGTGACCATAACATAGATAATGCATTGTGGGTATATCGAGTTTTTACAGATGAAGAAACTTATAACGAAACGATAAATACGTGGTTAAAAATAAAAGATAGTGCTAAGATTTATCTTCCGATAGATGGTAATGAAATTTTCTCGTATCGTACAGATATTACAGGTAATGATAGAAAATCACTTATTGACTATCTACACGAAGAACAATGTAAGAATCCAGATTTAACAAAAAAAGAATGCATTGAATTAATTGAAAATTATCAGATTCATTAAAAATAAATTAATATGAATAAATTACTTTTGATTGTTGACCCACAATATGATTTCATCAATGGAACATTGCCTGTGGATAACGCTGAACAAAAGATGAATGCTTTGTGTGAATACATTAAGAATCACAATGACTACAAAACTGTGGTTATTACAGCCGACTGGCATCCAGAGAATCATTGTTCTTTTGTGGTTAATGATGGAGAGTGGCCTAAGCATTGTGTCGCTTATACTCATGGTGCGTCCGTTTATGAACCTATTATTCAAACTCTAAGAGAACTAAATATTGAATACAAAGTTCTTACTAAAGGTGTTTTCCCAGATAGAGAAGAATATTCTATCTTTTCCAATGATAATTCTCGTAAATGGTTGTACACAACTATTAAGGACGAAAATATTGACCAAATTGATATCTGTGGTATTGCTGGTGATATTTGTGTTTACAAGACTTTATTAGATGGTATCCTTGTATATGGAGAAGATAAATTCAATCTCCTTATTGATTATTGCCCGTCTATAGATGGTGGAGAGAAACTTAAGAATTTTAACATAAAGAAAACTTATGGCACGAATTGAACTTGAATATGATGAATATGAACGTTTAGAAAAAAGTGTAAAAGCACTTCAAGATAAGGTTTATACATTACAAAATTTAATCAATGAGAAGAATAATTTAATTGACAGTTATGAAGAAACTCTAAATGATATTAAAGAAAGTACACTTATTGATAGAGTTCTAAATTGGAAAGATTATTTGAATGATATTAATGAATTAACAATTTAAATTAAACAAAAATGATTCAATCAATTTTAGATACAGATTTGTATAAATTCAGTACTTCATACGCTTATTTCCATAAGTTTAATAGAGCGGAAGGGACGTTTAAGTTTAACGACAGAAACAAAGAGGATTGGAGAAATTATCCGAACTTTATGGATGAAATGGAATTGCAGGTTGAGAACTTATCCAATATTCGTCTTACAAATGAAGAAAGAGATTGGTGTGTTGAGAATATTGATTACATTCCAGAGAATTATTGGGAATGGTTAGGCACTTTTCGTTTCAAACCAGAACTTATTAAGATGTGGCTGGATGATGATGGGGTCTTCCAGTGTGAAGTTACTGATAAACTCTATCGTGTTACATTATATGAGATAGCTATTCTTGCCACATATGCAGAAGTAAGAAATCGAGTATTAGGAAATAAGATTAATATGGAGAAAACCATGTTAAAATTAGAAGATAAGATTTCTTATGCCAATATGAATAATCTCGGTTTTTCTGAATTTGGAACACGTAGACGATATAGTTTTAATGTGCAGAATGAAGTAGTTAAAAGATTAAAAGAAAAGTGCCCTGTATGTGCTGGAACAAGTAATGTATATTTGGCAAAGAAACACCACATGTGTCCTACTGGAACTTTCCCTCACGAATGGATGATGTTCCACGCAGCTGTGTATGGCTATAAGCGTGCAAACTATATGGGTCTTGAGGATTGGATTGACGTATATGAAGGCAATTTGGGTACAGCGCTAATTGATACCTATACTACCGAATCTTTCCTTAAAACCTTAACTCTACAACAAGCTTTGCTTTTGAGAGGTTTCCGACAAGACAGTGGTGATGAGTTTAAGATTGGTAATATGATTATTAAACGTTTACAAGAATTAGGTATTGACCCGAAGACCAAATTACTTATCTTCTCAAATGCACTTACATTTGAAAAGTACAAAGAAATTCATGATTACTTTAATGGTCGTATTATGGTATCAGCTGGAATTGGAACAAATCTAACTTGTGATACAGATATTAAAGATTATAAGCCAGCAAATATTGTTATGAAATTATCAAAAGCAAGATATAGTAGCAAGGACCCATGGGAGAATTGTATCAAAATTAGTGATGATATAGGCAAACACATGGGAGACCCAAAAGAATTTGATAAAGCCATGAGTGATTTGCATTTATCTGAATAATTTGGCACAGATATTGTAATAATGAAATCAAAAAAAAATAATTTATTAATAAAATATATAAAGTTATGAGATTAGAAGATTTAATTTTTACGACTCCAAAAACTCTTGAAGATGTATTTAAAAGTGTTTGGGAAATGGATAAAAAGAAAGATTTACATAAAGGTGTAAGGAGTGCTTGTGAAACAGGTTTCGATAAAACCTGTGGAGGCATTGGTTCATTATTCGGTTTGAAGAAACAATGGAATGAAGATGATACCACATATTCAGTTGTAGTTGATTATAACAAGGAAACCGACCTGATTAATCATAAGTACACAAATGATACCTTAATGATTAATGTGTCATCAAAGAATGATACAGATAGTTCTTCATACATGCTTTCTATTCCTGAAGATGCACGTAATTCCAAACTTCTCCATGAATATCTTGAAGATAGGAAAAAGATGAAGTTTACCGTAGCAAAAGATATGTCTACAAAGCGTAAACAAGAGTACGAAAAGACAATGCAGGATTATCGTCAGAAACTCAAGGAAGTTGAAGAGCTTAAGAAGAAGGAAACAGAATTGAACGAGTTGCGAAAGAAATTGTCTGAGTTTAATCAATAGTAACATATGATTCACCATGTAAATGGAAATTTATTGGAGAGTGATGCAGAAGCCTTGGTTAACACTGTTAACTGTGTTGGTGTTATGGGTAAAGGTATTGCCCTCCAGTTTAAGAAAAAATTTCCTAAGAACTTTGAACTTTATAAAGAAGCGTGTAGTAAAAATGAAGTGGTAATTGGTAAAATGTTCATTACCAAAGAAGAAGGTACATTATTCACTGATAAGAAAATTATCATTAATTTCCCAACTAAAATTCATTGGAAGTATCCATCTGAATATTCTTATATAAAAGATGGTTTAGATGCTTTAAAAAGAGAAATTGTTCAAAGAAATATTAAATCAATTGCTATTCCTGCACTGGGATGTACTAATGGTAAATTAGATTACAATACAGTTCACAAAATGATTCTTGATAAATTACAAGATTTAGAATGTGAGATTTATCTATATGAACCATTAAATTAAATAATGTTAAAAACGGAGCTATAATTTGGTAGCTTCGTTTTTTTATTGTATCTTTGTAGCAGAAAAAATTAATATTAAATCAATAAAGAAATGGAAAAAGAAGAATACGTTTTTGAATCAACTATTATTAGTCTATCTAATAACGAGACAGAAACAGTTAGTACAACAAATGGATTTAAAGAATATTACTATTAATGTTGTCACTACCCACAGGTTAAAGGTTTGTGGGCTTGAAAAAGCCCAAGTTGATTAGTCTAAGCACTTCGAGTGCTACGTTAGGAGAGAATATATAGTTACCAAGTGGGTGTTTGCTCAAGCCCCTTGCTCTAAGGTTAGTGATTAAACAATTCTGTGAGGTAGGAATAGTGTTACTAATATATAAACCTCTCCATAACATTGACGATGAGCATTTAACGGAGAAATCCGACTTACAGTAAAAATAAAAAATAAGCAAAACGAATGGTTTACGTAATTAACAAAGATGGACAAGCACTAATGCCTACTGAAAGATTTGGCAAAGTGAGAAGATTATTGAAAAATGGTCTTGCCCACGTTATATGTCGTATTCCATTCACAATTCGATTGGATTATGAAACAACTCATTTCGTTCAGCCCATAAGTTTGGGTGTAGATGCTGGTAGTAAGCATATCGGCATATCCGCAACAACAAGTAAGAAGGAATTGTATGCAGCAGATGTAGAACTGAGAAATGACATTGTAGATAAACTATCTACTCGTAGAGAACAAAGAAGAACTCGTAGAAATAGATTACGTTATCGTAAGGCTCGTTTTAACAACAGAGTATCTTCAAAATACAAAGGTTGGTTAGCTCCATCTGTTGAGAATAAGATTCAAACACACTTGACCGTTGTAGAGAAGATACATAAGTTCCTGCCAATAACTAAAATTATAGTTGAAACTGCTTCATTTGACATACAAAAGATTAAGAATCCAAGTATATCAAGCAAAGAATATCAACAAGGAGAACAACTTGGTTTCTTTAATGTGCGTGAGTATGTGCTATTCAGAGACAACCACACTTGCCAACATTGCAAAGGCAAGAGTAAAGACCATATCTTGAATGTACATCACATTGAAAGTAGAAAAACTGGAGGAAACTCTCCAAGCAATCTAATCACGCTATGTGAATCTTGCCACAAGGCATATCACAATGGTAAAATAGACATCAAGGTAAAGCGTGGCGCATCATTCAGGGATGCTGCCTTTATGGGGATTGCTCGTTGGACTACATACGAGAGACTAAAGAATATCTATCCTAATGTAAGTATGACTTTTGGATATATCACAAAGAACACCCGTATCACTAATGGGCTACCTAAAGAACATCATGTTGATGCAAGATGTATAAGTGGTAATCCTAAATCAAAACCTCTTGGGTATTATTTCTATCAAAAGAAAGTGCGATGCCAGAACAGACAAATACATAAGGCTAATTTCTTGAAAGGTGGAAGGAAAAAACTCAATCAATCACCATTCTTGGTAAAAGGGTATAGATTATTTGACTTAGTTGAATATCAAAAGAAATTGTATTATATATTTGGAAGAAGAGATAGTGGTTTCTTTGATATTAGAAGACTTGACGGAACAAAAGTAAACAAAGGTTCTATCAGTTGTAAACATATACGATTGATAAGTAAAAGAAGAAGTATATTAACAGAAAGAAGGAATAGTTGCTCAATTCCCCCCACGAACTAAAGTTTTGTGGGTTTCCTTGAGCTATTTTTAATGAGAAAAATTAAATTATTATTCATCGGGTTAACATTCCTATTATCATTAACATCATGCACTTCAGATTATTATTACGATGATTATTACCACGATATTCCAACACCTGAAATAATGTTAGGAAAGTGGGTAAATGAAGATTACACTTCACCATATAAAGAGATATGTCTGTATCGCAATGGAACGTATAATGTTAGATATCATTCATCAATTTTAAATACTACCTTTACTGGGCGATGGTATTACAGAGATAGATACTTATATTTTTCAGGAGATATCAGAGATAAATTATACATTTATTCTTTAGATTATCCACATATATATTTCTCGAATGGTTCAATCTGGAGAAAGATTAGAGTTGAAGGTTGTTAGTTTTTTAAATAAAATTTTATCAAAAGTTATGAAGACATTTATTAAAGTTACAGTTCTGCTTGTTTCATTAGTATTCACAATCACATCTTGTAATAAGGATGAAATTTCGCAAGAGTATAATCATCCAGAAGTAATTGTTGGAACATGGTTTCAGCATGGTGACGAAAGCTATATAAAGTTTGAATCCAATGGAAACTATAACAAGGTGGATAAATCAAAGCGTCCATACCGAAGTAGTAAAGGCGAGTGGGGGCAGAAAGGTCAGTATGTCTACTTAATCCAATATAATCATATCATTGATAGTTTGGAAATACAGTCATATACTCAACTTAAGGACAGTAATGGAAATTATTATACACGATAAAAAAAATAAAGTTATGAAAAAGTTTACTTTCGTATTAGCGATGACATTTTCTTTGATTTTGTCATCTTGTGGAAAAGCAGGGACTCCAGCACAAACTGATGGTGCAAAACATGATTTCGATGTACAATTTCTATTTGAAGCTGATGGTGTAAAAGTGTACCGCTTCTGGGATGCTGGTGAATATATTTACTTTACCAATACCAGTGGCACTACATCATACAAAACTTCTGACAAATATAGTGAGAGAAAAACATCAATCAATAATAGAATAGAAAACGATGACAATGATTAAAGACGAATTAGACGAACTGATTAAGAATGCAACCAAGTCAGGAAATGTTAACGCAAGAAGAATACTTAAACTCTTCAAATCAGAATTAATTGATTATACTTTAACTGAAATTAAAGATTCGCAAATTAAAGTACCAAACAATCTTACTGATGAGGAGAGAACAAAATACATTTCCAATAAAAAGAAGGAAATGAGAACACTGACTGATGCAGTGGAAATAAACATTCTTCAAAAGTTGATTAAGAAACTTAATGATGAGTTAGCTTATGCTGAAAAATTGAAACGAGAAGAAACTGTACATGAAGTAAATGAGCAACTTTTAGTTCTTAAGGAATTACTTCCTCCTCAACCATCAGAGAATGAAATAGTAGAATTTATTAAAAACGAATTTCCAAATGGTTTTGACAAAAAGCAAATGAGAGATGTTATAACAAGTGTGAAAAATAGGTTCTCTGGTACAGATGGTGGATTAGTTGCAAAATTGTGCTGTCGATTAGCAAAGTAATAGAATCAAAAAAATGAGTAGAAAAGCTGTAAAAGTGATAGGTAATAGTATGTTTTGGAGTTTTATTTTTAATATAAACACTTATATATCAATCACTTATACAGAGTCTACTGTTAGGAATATTATACCGAAAGGTAATTATAAGAGAGGTGAAGTCCAAGACCGAGCAACACGAACTGTTAGGAATATTATACCGAAAGGTAATTATAAGTGGTTCGATTTCGACCCCTTTAGAAATTATATAAAAAATAAATAAAACATAATTATGATGGATTTGAAAAGTAAAATATTGGACGAAGCTATAGAGGCTTGTTTGCGTGAAATGTATAGATGTAGTCAACCTTCAGCTGATTATGACAAATTAAAGGAAGAAGCTAAAGAGTACCCTGAAGAAGAGAAAGAATTTCCTACTTTTAAACGTCACTATCTTTCACATGAACAGTTTAAGTATATTCTAAATAAGTATGCTAAAGCATATCATCTTATTCCTGAATGGAAAAATAACATAGATACTATCAGATATGATTTTGAAACAGGAAGTGATAAAAAGGAATATAAGAAAGATAGTTATGGAGATATGATTAGCGAATATATTCCTACACCATCACTGTATGAACGTATTGGGAAAGAAAATACTATAAAAGTATTAGAAATGTTAGATGAAATCGAACAATATCACAAACGAGACATGGATGCACGGTATTTTTCTTCTGCAATTAGCCTTGGACATTCACCGTCAAGTAATCTTAAAGAAGTTAAAGAATATTGGATTAATAGAGGTGTTGAGATAGAATTTGAAGAAAGAAATTGTGAAGAGAATACTTTCTTCGATATGGATTATTTTAATGCGACATCAATAAAAGAATTAGAAGAACATTTAATAGAGTATAATGATTAGACGAAAAACTTCATTAACAAAGAAAAAGAAAGAACCTACAGTTATCGGACTATGTAGAGATTGCGTTCATGCAACATTACTACAATGGGAAAAGAATCCCTTAATTACCGATTGTGAACGTGGTAGAATGGTGGGTAGTATGACTGGTTGTGAAAAATGGCAAGAATGTAAGGACAAAAGAGAACCATTATATTTAACACGTGGACAAATCTTCGTTGATAATCAAATTAAAAATATAGAATAATGCGTTATATTAAAGAGATATTAGAATTGGAAGTGGTTAAAGAAGTAGAAGTCACTCATTTTAGATGCAAGTCATACCCTGGTAAAGTAACTGGGATTAAATTATTTGGTATTAATTTTTTCAAAAAAGTTTCATCTGAATGGTTATTCTGGGATGGACTTGATACCTATACTGAAGAAGGATTAAAAGATATACATCATTGCTTGATTGATACAGAGAAGAAATGTGTTATTCAAAAACCATATATCAAATTTAGATATGGTAATTATGATTATGCAAGAAAATATGTTTATTTTGATACATACGAAGAAGCATTACAAGAAGCCGAAAAACTTGCAATGTTATTTAATTTAAAAAAGATTGATTATGATAAATATCAGTAATAAAAATATCCCATTAATTTTCAATATTCAGAAAGATAAAATAGATAAATTATTCCACAAATATGTTAATCCAACATTTTATAGAAAGATACAAACTCTTAAAGATAATGATAGATAAATGTAGAACATGTCTTTATCAAAACAGCTGTGCCATAGCTTATTCTCATAATACAATGTGTGATGGAATTAAACTGGCAAATAATTGTGCAAAATATCAACCGATAAATGCAAAGTAAAAGAAAAGATGATATGAATATTGAACGTGAAGTGGCTGACTTTACAGACAAATATTTATATCCCAAACTTAAATTAAATGTCACACGTACAGATGATAAGCAAGAGCAGCTACAAGGCTATGATTTCATAGTAGATGTAAGTGATAAGAAATTATATGTAGATGAAAAAGCAGCTATACATTTTGCTAACATACATCTTGATAGTTTTGCTTTAGAAGTGAGTAGCTTAAATAACCCTAATGGATTAGGTTGGCTGTTGGATGATTCTAAAAAAACAACTCACTTTGTATTTCTATGGATAGATAAAGCCGACATTCCAAAACTACCCAACGAGTTTAAATATGATTATACTAAAATAACAAGTAGTAATATAAAACAAATACATTATGCTTTTGTTAAGAAAACTAATTTACTTAACTACTTGAATGCAATCGGATGGGATAAAGAAACAATAAACCGTCAAGCAGCTATTATAAGACTACGTGACGGTTTAAAATATAACCAATGGGTAAATATTCGTGGAGATAATAAAAAGAGTTCAGAAATAAAATTCTATTACTCTAAGCATTTAAAAGAAAAACCTATTGGTATAATGTTACATAGAAGTGCCTTTGATAAGATTGCAGGCAATATGTGTGGTGATATCATTTTATAAAACAAAAAATATATGGAAAAAATTAATGTTATAATGTTTACTGACGAGTTTAATGATTCTCAAGAAAATGAACCAAAGAAAGAATGTTGTAAATCTAATTTAAATGTAGATTTCTTCAAAGAGTTACTTAATAACTGTGATTATCAATACTTACCATCAGTTATTAAATGCTATTGTGATAGTCTTAAGAAATTGGGATATGCAGAAATTGCCATTCAACTTGAGATAGAATTACTTAAAATTTATCAGCGTAATAATGGTATGACTACGAGAGAAGTTGATAATATTACAGAACATCCAACTTATACTCAAAATTATATTATATTTAAAACTGGACATAATAGACATCATGAAGTTAGTCGCAGATTAGCAAATAGATTGAAGAGAGAATATAATATTCCAGAAGAGAATATTACATGGCTTCCTCACAATCAAACTTTAAAGTTTAAACACTTTAATTTTGATGTAACACTTGATTCAACTATTAATAAGATTATTCAACAGTTGTTTACATCAGACAATCATTCTGTTAAGTTGGATAATATAAACAAGGCTGATTGGGAAATTTTATTCCTCATGGTTTCACAACGTCTTACTAACGAACATCGGTGGGTTAACTTCGAATGGATTGCTAATGATAGAACTATTCGTCTTACGGGCAACTTCAAAGAAACAGAAGAATATAAACGTAGTTTAATGGTTGATGCATTAGATTTTATAATGAAAGCTGTATAGTATTAAGAGAGAGAATATTTTTATTATTCTCTCTTTTTTATTTTTTAACACATTATTTTCTAATAATTATTATTTTCTTTGTATATTTGCAGAGAATTTAATAATAATAATGTTATGATGAAAGAAAAAGATAATGTTCAAGTTAGTAGCGATTATGTTATGCTATTGAAACAACATGACGGAACAAGTAAAGTAACTATAGAAAATAAAGAGGGGGTAATATTGCCCGACAATTTATTTATCAAAGAATTGCATATAAATAACTGTAGTAACATAGTATTACCAGCTAATCTTCATGTGACAGGTGATTTATTTATAGGTAATTCCAATAATATTACATTCGACGAGTCTACACAAATAGATAAAGATTTAATTTTAAAATATTGTTACGATATTAGTATTCCTTCATCTGTTAAACTTAATGGAGGTGTTAAAGTAAACAATGTTCAATTTAATACATTTACTTTACCATTAGTTGTAAAAGGAAGTTTGTATATGATAAATACGAACATCTCCTCATTACCTGACAATTTAATAATTAGAGATGATTTTAGGATAGAAAGTAACTCTATTAAAGAACTTCCATTAAATCTAAGAGTTGGTCATAGTATTTATCTCCAGCACAGCACAATTAATAGAATACAAAATGGACTTATCTGTGAAAGGATTATTCTACCAGATAACGTAGTAACTTTCCCAGACGAGTATATTGTTACAAATGAGATAGGTGGTAAGTATGAGACGTTAGATAAATTAGATTTTAAGAAACATCCATGTCAGAACATTGCTATCCCTGATAATGGCTTCTACGAGCATCCTATTTACGAGGGGTATAGAGCTAATATTTGTATGGGTTTACCTATTTTGATAGAGAAGAAAAAAACTCATATTTGGGAAATGTATGATAAAGAATACATATATTTTAATGGCAGAATATTAGAAATTATCAAGAAGTATGGAAATGTGTATTATTGCGAAAGTGTTGTAAATACCAAGAGAAATTTCTGTATTATCCACATTGAAGATGAAGCATTTGTTTGCGGTAAGGACTTAACAGATGCTAAACTACAGTTAATAAGATTTTCTTTTCAAAATACATTTTGGAAGACCATGTATTTTTGTGCTAATACGAAAGTTGCACTTGATACTGCCAAAGCAATATTTGGAATGTTTAAACATTATTTAAAAATCAATAACGACGTATCATTACCAATTAAAGACGAATATACAATTAAAGAAATTATAGAATTAACGAATTAAATGAAAAATTAAAAGTTATGACAAAGAAAGAAATTATAAAATTTTTAGATAAATATAATGATGACGATGATTTGTGTATCGTTTTAGATGAGGATAAAGAGAACAACTTCGTTTATACCAGTACTGAAAAAGACATGATGGGTGTATACAAGGAAGTTATCCGATTTCTCTCAGAACATCATATAACATTCGATATCATGGCTTTATGTGACATGATTAGTTCTGACAATATTGATACCCTCTATTCTCTTGGATATGTGAATGTAAATCATGTAATCAAGGATAATCGTTTATGCTTTAGAATTTCAAAAAAAGATTTGGAAGCAAATGATAAACTTGAGGATGTACTTTTCGAGTACCAAGATGGCATGGGAGTATATCAAAGAACTCAATGGGAAGATAGCTATTATGGATATTTGCTTCTTCCATTAGATACTGGTCTTCGAATGGATAGATTCTTTTGCGTTTATTTTACATGTTAAAAAATAAAAATAAGATAATATATGACACAAGAACAACAAATTTTCATTGCAACTTTACACTTTGTGAGTTCGTGGGCAATTAGAAAAGGTAAGAGCCCAATAGATATTCCTGAAGATGTGCTAAAACAGTATAAAGAAGATGCAGAAATTTTATGTAAAGCGTACAACTTGTTGTAATGGAGACAATACTTTGCGCTGCTATTTGGTATGATGACGGAAAGCGCTATCCACATCAAGAAATTTACGGTGTGGATAGTGGGTTTGTTATCTGCGGTTTCAGACATTATAATATTATTGGTGTTTTTCCTACTAATAATAAACATAGAAATGATGAGAAAGAATATAAAACTATACAAGGGTTTATCACATCTTGTGGACGTTTTGTAAATAGAGAGAAAGCAGCTAAAATGGCATACGAGTCAGGTCAAATAAGAGAGCAAGTTAAACGTTTGTTTTCTGAAGATTTATATTAAAGAGTATGACGAATAGTGAAATTATACTTAAATTCAAAGAAGAATATAATAAAGAACTTCAATATATTGATGAACGCTTCATTTGTGATGGGGATATAACGATTACTCATAAAAATGAAGTTTGGCTACCGAACAACTTAACTATCAATGGTTGTTTAACTATCAAGTTGTGCCGATTAGTATTTCTTCCAGATAACCAATATGTGAGAGATGATATTTGTATTGAATGTTGTGAAATTCTATTGATTGGTAAGCATACAACATTTAACGGAGTTACCACTATTTCATATTGTTATATAACTTCATTACCAACAAACTTAAAATTAAACGGAAGTGTCAATTTATCATTTTTGCCATTAAGAGTATTACCTGACTGGACCGAAATAAATGGAACTTTATCTATTGATAATGTATCTATTGAAGAAATACCCAAAAATTTAATTATTAAAGGAAGTCTAATTATAAAAAGTGGGACTTTGAATAAACTTCCAGAAAACTTAGTTGTGTACGATACGATTGATTTATCAGAGAGTAATATAAGTGAGTTACAAAATGGATTAATCTGTAGAAATATAATTTTACCTAATAATAGGATTCGTTTCCCAGAAGAATTTCTTGCTATAGATTCTATAAAAGGAACTCCCGAAAGTTTACGGGACCTATCATTATTTAAGTGTCCAACACGTAAATTGATTGTAGATAAACCTTGGTTATTCAAACCTAAACGTAATTCACAATATGAACACTTTAGTAGAGAAAATAGAGAATTGTGGGTATTAAAAGATTTAGGAGTTACATGGAAAATTAATGGAAAAGAATATTTTAATAATGATTATAATGGGTTTTTCAGTGAAATAATTGAACAAAATAATAATGTGTTTAAAGTAAGACATTTTTACAATAATAAAGAATACATTGTTATAACTGATGAAAATGATAATTGGGGAAAAGGTGAAACTATGGAAGAAGCGAAGAGCAATCTGAACCAAGTACGTAAGAGAAGATATGTCCACGACTACAAATATTATACACAAGCAAATCGTCTTTCTATTTCAGATATATCAGAGTGTTTTCAAAACATCACAGGTTTAAGTTCAACTGAAACTTTTAATACTCTTTATAAAGTTCTACCAAAACCAATCCAAGATACATATACAATTGGAGATATAATGGAATATACATCAGACGAACATTGCGCTTTCAATTTTAGAGAATATTTTAAAAATAAAAATGAATAGAAGAGATGTAAAACTGATTGATAAAGGCTGTTTTTTGAATTTTATTTTCAATATAAACACTTATATATCAGTCACTTATACAGACCCACTGTTATAAATATTATACCGCAAGGTAATTACAACGTAACTTGGCTTCAATTTGTAGTCAACTGGATGTTAGTAAAGTTATACCGCAAGGTAATCACATTAAATTATATATTTTTAACTATAAAAATACTCAATATTCAACATAATTTGTTATCTTTGCACTATAATTTAAATATATAAATGATATGGAAAAAGAATTGACACCTCATGATTACTTTTTACAGCTAAAAAGTAATGTAGAAAGTATTAGTAACGAGAATTTAAAACAATCTTTTAATAATATCTGTTTTTTAAGTGAAAAGTATAAAAAGACAGGTCAAATTAAATCTTTGGAAAAACTTAAGTTCCTTGCAGAAGTAATGCAGAAGGAAGAAAAGTTGTTGGAAATTGGCGTTGATAAATTTATTTATCGTAGTGTTATCGAAGATTATATTGATAATGTAACAAAAGATGTTGTTAAAATTCAAGATTTAGAAAGTTACACCCGTGAAATACCAGATGAAATAGTGGAAGTTGTAGCAAAAACAAAAGATATCTTTGATAAGTTCTATGTAGTATTTACTGATTATACTGGTACAACAGAAAGAAAAGTACAACAAGAACGTAGAGATAAAGACCCTATTCTCTTTGGTGTTTTTACCGACAGAAAAGTTGTGTCTGATAGATTCTATTATTTAGGTGATTGGGAGGATGAATTTTGTGACCTTACATTAGACAAGTTGGTTGCCGAATATAAAGCTGAGAAGCATCAAGACCCAGCAATAACTATCACAATGCCTGCTACAACAGATGAATTGATTAATACTCTTAGACAATATACTGAAACTAACAAGAGCAATACACCTGATGACATTCATCGTAATAATAATCATTTTACATTAAGTAGCAATCGAGATTTATCATCAAATGAATATTTTAAAAAGAATAAAGGTTTCTTTGGCCGTATAAAATCCATTTTCAGTAAAAATGAAAAGTAATGTTGATTTAACCATAAATAGAGATTTTTCAATACGTTTGTTAAATTTAGACATAACAGTTACTCTTTTCGATGAAAGAAGAAAACCTTTTGACCAAGATGAAATAGAACATTTTGTCTATATTGTACCATGGTTTCCAAAAGGGAAAAGAGTTATGTGGCAAGGAAACAATTACTTTGAAACGTTAGAATATGAATGTGTCAAAGAAGACGAAGAAAAAATTCCTTGGAAATTTAATAATCCAAATTGTAATATAGATGAATATTATGAATCATGGTTCACCGAGCATCTTTTTGATAGACCAGTGATAAATAGTGAAACCGAGATATTAATCAGATAAGATATGGGTGTAAATTATTATTTGAAGAAGATTCCTTCTAAGGTACGAAAAGAAGAACTTATAGAAGCAATAAAAAATGATGATGTGAGTACGATAAGAACTCTTACTAATAATATGTATAATAATCTGATACATTTAGGTAAGAGTTCTTTGGGGTGGCAGTTTGATTTTAATCCAAATTACAAAGTACAATTTAATTATGAGACAGGTGGTATAGAAATTATCTATACTTTTCCATTAACAAGAGAAGGTATTGATAAATTTATACGTCAAGATGAGTATATAATTGTAGACGAAGACTATGAGGATTCAATGACTCCAACTATTACTCCTGATGAGTTTTGGAAAATGGTTGACAGCAAAAAGAATGATATAGTTGAGATGGATGATGCAACTAATTATTATTGGAGAGATAGTAATAAAAATACTTATATCAACTTTTTGAAAAAAGATTATCCTAACGGAGATTATAGTTACCATAATAGTTTTGTTAACGATGGACTTCGTTTCTCATACAGTACTGAATTTTCGTGAAAATAGATAATAATCCACTAATCATTTGGTGGATTATTTTTTGTTTTATATATATTTAACTAAATTGATTTTGTAATATTAAATTAATTTATTAACTTTGCAGACATAATAAACAATTAAAAAATAAATTATGCGTACTTTACTAATTCTAAGAGGTTGTATGGGCAGTGGTAAGTCTACTTTCATTAAGGAAAATGGTCTTACTAATTATACATTATCAGCCGATGATATACGTTTAATGTTTCATTCTCCAAAGATGAATGAGGAAGGAGACATGACTATTAGCGCACGTTCCGATAAAATGGTATGGGACACATTACATACTATGCTTGAGAATCGTATGCGTAATGGTGATTTCACAGTGATTGATGCTACTCATAAGACATCCAAGGCTGTATCTAAGTATGTAGAATTAGCTGACAAGTATCGTTATAATTGTTATCAGCATAACGTTGAAGCAACCTTGGAAGAATGTTTGGAACGTAATTTACTACGTGACACAGTTAGACGTGTTCCAGATGCTGATATTCGTCGTGCATACAGTATACTTCAAGAAAATAAATTATCCAATCGTTTTAAGGAAATTACTAATGTAGAAGATATTCTCAATTATTACATTACCGATGCTTCCGAATATAAAGAAGTAAAGATTATTGGTGATGTACATGGTTGTCATACATGCCTTTTAGAAGCCATTGGTGGCTCTTTAAACCCAGACGTGTTATATGTATTCGTTGGTGATTATTTCGACCGTGGTATCGAAAATAAAGAAGTGTATGAGTTCCTATTGTCACATTATAATGATGACAACGTGGTCCTTCTTGAAGGAAATCACGAGAAGCATATCTGGCGTTTGATTAACGGTGAGGAGATAACTTCAGAATACTTCAAGATGACACTTGATGAGATAACCAAGGTTTATCCTTTAGAACAGGTCCGCAAGGAGTTAAAGAAGATTTACTATCGTATGCGTCAGTGCTTTGCTTTCACATACTGCGGTCAGAAATACTTGATAACACATGGCGGTCTTACATCTGTTCCAAACCTTACTACGATTCCAACAAACGATATGATTAAGGGTGTTGGCGGATATGATATGGAAGTAGATAAAATTTATGAAGATAATTATCTACTTGGAAAGTGTCAGGACTTTATACAGATACATGGTCATCGTAACACTCTGTCTACAGACCATTCCATTTGTCTTGAAGATAGTGTTGAGTTTGGTGGAAACTTAAAAGTTTTCTCTATAACTCCAGAATATGCTGCTATATTAAATTACGAGAATAAAGTGTTTAGTATTGAGAATATGAACGCTTTTCAGCAAGTAGTATATAAGGTTGATGACCCAGAAGTTAAGAAGATAATGAACAGTCGTCTTGTTAATGTAAAGGGTTGTAAGCATAATATGTACTCTATCAACTTTAATCGTAATGCATTTATTGGAAAGAAATGGAACTTTGCTACTATCAAGGCACGTGGTTTATTCGTTGATAAGAATACAGGAGAAGTAAAGATGCGTTCTTATGACAAGTTCTTTAATATTGACGAACATAAGTCAACTAAGAGAAAGAAACTTGAAGAAACTCTTAAGTTCCCTGTAAAAGTAACGATAAAGGAGAATGGATATCTTGGTATTATGTCAGTAGTTGACAATCAGTTAGTATTTGCATCTAAGACAACCGATAGTGGTCCTTTTGCTGAACGTTTTGAACGTATTTTTAACGAAACTGTTAGTAAGCACGATAAAGACCTGTTGAAGAATATTCTTAAGAAAGAGAATGCTTCGGCTGTGTTTGAAGTGATTAGTCCTACAGAAGACCCACATATTATTAGATATGATAAGGAAGATGTAGTATTGTTGGATATTATCCATAATGTGCTTAATCTTGGTGAAAAATATACCGAAGAGTCAGATAAGTTCAAGAATTTCTTAAGAGAAAATACATCTTTTAGAATGCCAGACGAATTTATTATTAATACTAATGATGAGTTATGGGATTATTTACGAACTAATATAGGCACTAATAATACGGTAGAAGGCGTTGTAGTCACAGATGCTACTGGATTCAAATTTAAAGTAAAGTTCAATTATTATCTTATGGTAAAGAACCTTAGACGTATTACTCAGATATTCAGAAAGTGTAAGCGTGACGGTACTCTATTTAATGAAAAAATATGCCGTAATGATATGGAAAAGAATTTCGTTAATTTCCTTGAGGAAGAAGACGATGGAGAAATGAGTATCATTGATTTGTATGATAAATTTAAAAATTAAAAGTTATGATTTGTAAAATTATTATTTTAGCATTGATAATGATGCGATTAGGAATTAGTTTAGCATGGCACAACCAAACAAGACCAATTAAATTTAATTTTTGGTATAATTTAGTGTCAACAATTATATTCATAGGACTTTTATATGGTGCAGGGTTAAACATATAAATAAAATATAATCTTTTATATTTAAAATTATTCAAAATTAAATAAATTTTAAATGGTATGATTATACAGAGTAAGTACACAAAGGTATTCCATTCAAAGGATTTAACTCGTCAGAAATATGACGAGTTACATAACTTTGCTGTACTTATTCAAAAACATAAAAACATAGTATCACAACATGTAAATGAAAACTTATTGCACTATCTTGATTATACAAAGTTCCAATTTGCAAAAGAAATGAGAACAAAATTCAAAGGTTCGGTACCAAGTTCCTTTGATACGCAAATTTATACACAAGTATTTACTTGTTATCAGAATAAATTTGATGCAATACAACGTAAGCTTGTCTTTGAAATATCTGTATTCAAAGGTTTTGAATGTTATAAACGTGATACAAAGAATAATAAAAAGGGTGACTTGAAAAAAGTAATTGTTGATAAGAAACACACATCTTTATCCAATTGTCTTACTTACCTTGCAAGGTATGGAAATGAAGGTACTATTGCTTATATCAAATCTAACGTTGACAAATGTGATGCTAATAAACGTGACTTCTATAACAATATAATAAGATGTTGTGATAAATTCGGTTTTGAAAGGTTATATGCACTTGCATTATCAAAGAGAAAACGTATTATTGACAAATATGCCAACAATCCTATAGAGTTCAGGTCATTAACCTTTCGTGGTAGATGTAGAAAGAAAAAGATAATTGATTATAATCGCAGGTTTGGGTCAGTTATCAATTCATTCATAAGTCTTAGTGGGCTCAGTAGGAAATCATTTGACATACCAGTTACCTTTAATAAAGGATGGCACGGAAGTATGAAGGATTATAGAAAGAACACTCCTGATTATGTATATACTCTTACATTCGATGAAAAGAAGCATCAAGTGAATGTAAACATATGTAAAGATGGTGAAAGGTATATCCCAGAACCAAATGGACAGACTATTGGCATAGATGTTAATTGCAAACACAATTTGTTCTGCTTATCAGATGAAACCACTTATGACTATGATAGAAAATTAGTTAATGATTTTTGCAAGTTATCTCTTGAGATTGATAGATTTAAAGGGAAAAATAAAGAATATAAGGTAGGCAAACGCAAACAACGTAAACTTAACAAGTTAAAGGAGAAAATTATTAAGAATGAACAGCAAACCATAGCTACTATGTGTAAGAATGAAAAAATTAAAGGAACTGGTCACATTGTAATGGAAAATCTTAATAATGGATTTGGAAAGTGTTACGTCAAAGATGGTGACAATAAAGATATAAATTACAACCGAAAGGTTAGCTTTCTTGGTTTAAGTAGTTTGAAACAAGAGGTGGAACATATTGCAAGGAAGTATGACATCGCAGTTTCAACTGTTCAAGCAAGTTATACATCAAAGATGTGTCCTGTATGTGGCTGCATTGAAGATGGTAATAGACCAAATCAAGAAACATTTGAATGTGTTGAATGTGGGCATAAAGATAATGCAGACTTTAATGCTGCAAAAAATATAAAAAATAGAGTTCTTGTAACCGTGTTACGAGATAAACTCTTAAAACAGCTTGATAATGGTGCTTTTGAGCCAAGGTTACTTAGACGTGAGAAAGTGAAAGAAGTATTGTTATCGTTTCGAAGAAGCCTACCAAAGGTAGGTCGTGAATGTATTGGAAGTGTATGACGACTTTTTGAAATGTTTAATTCTTCGGGCAGGATTATTTGATTAATTAATAAAAATTAACGTGGATTATTTGTATAATCCACGTTTTTTGCATACCTTTGTGACGTTAATAAATGAATTGGACTTATGAATTTAGATTTCACATATTGTAAAGGGGGAAAGTTAAGTACTTGCAAAAGTTGTAAGCGATTCACAAAAGAACTACCTCAAGGAATGGTCATGATGTATGTACCAAATGATTATATAAACGAATGTGATTTATTCATTAAGAATGTTTGATAGATATGGAAAAAGAAAAAATAAATACTGAGAGATTTTTGGATGTAGAGAATAAAAAGTATCACTCTATAGCATATAACTATTTCTATGATTCTACAGCAGTAAATTATTCGAGAGAGTCAATATCTGTCAATACAGGTGGAAAATCTTGGTCTTGTAGTTGTGGTGATTTTTCTATTTCCGCCACATTAGGGCATAAATCTTGGTCAATAACTAATGGTAGGTCTTCTGTGAGTGTTTCTTCTGGTGCGTATTCAAAAGTTCTAACATCTGGATATGCAACAATAGGTTCTATAACTGGTAGTCGTTCAGAATGTAAAGTAAAAGGAGATAGAAGCATTTCATCATCTACAGCCATAGAAAGTTCGTCTAGAAATAATGGTTATTTGGCAATTAGTTGCACAACTGCAGATTACTCAGAAGCATCTAATCATGGAATTTGGTCTTTGTCAGTCGTTACAGGATATGGTAGTATTGCTTCAAATAGTGGAGATTGTTCAACATCCGTAGCAAGTTTTCATAAATCAAAAGCTATCGTAGAAGGAGGAGAATCCGTTGCCATTACTACTGGAGTTGATTGTGCAGCAAGAGGAGAAGTTGGTTGCTGGTTAGTTTTAACTGAAAGAGAAAAGAGAAGAAAAGAAATTAGCCCTATCAAAAATATTAAAGTTGTAAAAGTAGATGGGAAAATTATTAAACCAAATACATTTTACATTTTAAAAGATGATAAAATAGTAGAATTTAAAGAGTAAAGGATATGAAAGAAAAAATAGATAAATTGGTAAGTAAAGTCAGAGAGAATTTTTCTATTGTTAATCAAACCTTGAAAGAAATTGAAGAAAGTCTTGTTTTCAAAGATTTTGAAGATGAACTACCCACAGTTGAACAATATGGTGATGGCTATTCGATTTATTTATTAGATGATAATGAGAGAGAATTACCTATTGAATATGCTGCTGTTATAATGGATAAAATAGGTTACATCACTCCAGCATGTTTTGTACCAGTTATCTGTAGCAAAATTATGAAGGGTGAATATAAAGAGAAAGATTTATTAACTCTTCAAGAACTTTGTAAAAACATTGTAATCAAGAAATAGTATGATTAAAGAATTTAAAACAAGAACAGGATGTATTTTTAGTGATGATGTTAATCGCTTAGAATGGCTTTATGTCGGAGACTATGGCAAAGAGAATAACATCAAAGCTGATTTCTTAGGACTTAATAAAGAAATTAATGGTGTAAAGCATCATGATGTAGATTTGAGTGACAAAATGGTTGTTACAATTTCTACCCAAAAAGGATGCCCTATGCGCTGTATGTTCTGTGATTGCCCTAAAGTAGGTTACAATGGTGATGCAAGTATGGAGGACTTATGGTTCCAAGTTGCACATGCTATCAGAAATAGTGGTTGTCAATATACTAAACGTTTCAACCTCCATTTGGCAAGAATGGGGGAACCTTCTTTTAATGCTTCTCGAGTTTTATCTTTTCTCGATAATAAGTTACAAAATACTGTTTCAAATAGTATGAAAGCTGATGTTATTCATCCTGTATTTACGACAATGCTACCAAAAGCAAAAAAAGATGATTTAACTTCAATTCTGAATGATTTTTGTGCTATTAAGAATGACACATATTTAGGTGAAGCAGGACTACAGTTGTCAATTAATTCTACAAGCAATAATCAACGAAATACTTTATTTAGAAATCGTTCTTGTTCACTTATTACTATTTCTAAGATAGCCGATAGATTACCTATGCCTGTTGGGCGTAAATACACATTGAATTTCCCAGTAACAGCTGAGACAAAACTCGACCCAGTTGTTCTATCTAATCTGTTTGATAAAGATAAATTCATTGTAAAAATTACTCCTATCCATGAAACGAACGAAGCAAAGGATTTTAATCTTCAGACACAAATGGGGTACTATAAATATGATGTTTACCGTCAATTTGAAAAACCTCTTTTAGATGCAGGATGGGATGTTATTGTGTTTATTCCATCATTAGAAGAAGATGAAGATAGAATTACATGTGGAAATGCTTTGCTACATGATTTCGTTAACAAATAGTATTAATTCAACAATATAAATCAAAAATTATGAATAAATTAGAATATCTTAAGAAGTGTTATAATGATATTAAAGAGAAAGGATTTATTTTTGAAGATAAATCTACTTTGCCTTTCTTTATTTATCGTCATCTTGAATATATGTTTAATCGTGGCTATGAATATATGCTATTTAAGTTACCTAAACTAAAATGGATTCAAGGATGTAGAAATGATATTTCAAAAGATTATAAAGAAGAATATTATGCGATAACTCCATTTGGTGCATATTCTATTATGCATTGGAATGCTACAGATGATTATACGTTATATTTCGAGAATCAATTTGTAAAAGCAAATATGGAATTGTATAGTGATGCCATGGAAGTGGCTGATGAAGATTATATAAAAAAAATAAAAGAAGCAGTATTCTATGATGATGAAAATGTTAGTCTTCTACAATAATCAATAAAAATATTATTCATTATGTTTAAACCAAATTTTGAACCAGAGAAGTGGAGTACAGGAATCCCACCACAGAGAACTAATCTTTATGGATTACCAAAATTGTATTTGTGTCAAACATTAAATCTTGATGCAGCATTTGGTTATCGGTATTCATACCAAGTAGGTTTTGTGACCGAAGATAATAAGTGGAACTTAGAAGAGAATAGTATGTGCCACGTTACAAGGTATACACATATTGATTGTAAAGAAACAATGGAACAACTTGTAGAAGATATCAAGAAAGTTCAAGAAAAAGAAAAAGATTTGAACAATAATGTATAGTTAATTACATTTAACAACCAAATATATCACTGTTAAAATTATGTTAAAAACAGTTTTATATTTGGTTTTTCTATTTTATTTTTATACCTTTGTGTCATATAAACCAATACACATCTAATTATGACAATTTTTGATTTAAAAGAGTATTTTAAGTATACTGAAGAGCCAAAATTCTTTTTAAAAGATTTCTTTTCTTGGAGAGGAAATTATAGCGAAATTGCTTTCACACCAGCCACAAATGGTACTAAAGAGGAAACTTTATCCCTTTTGGAAGATGCAACAAGAAAAACTTGTACAGGATGGAAAGGTGGTGAATATAATTATGACGATGACACTCCTGTTCATTTCGAGTTTTACGAAGCGGATATTGATGATAATGCTTTGTATGAAGTGTTGTTAAATTTCAAATTTAATGCATAAATTATGCTTTCCAAGAAAGAACTACAAGAGATTACTAAAATAAGAGAAAAATATGGTTGTGGTCTCAACTTTGCTAAGAAAGCACTTGAAAGCGGTGATGTAGAAAAGTTTGTAGAAGACAATCTGGGTGAATCTCGAATATTAGTGAATATAAAAGTATAAGTTATGACAAACGATTCAAATAAAAAACGGAAAATTTTTACAGAAGACAGTTTTAATTCTTTTCACTCAGAAAAATTATGTAAACTTATAGATGATGAAAGTATTTCCATTGATAGATTTAGGTATCTATGTTCGGTAATTTCAGCTGCGGAAAAAGAAAACGAACCTTATTGGTTGCCAAAAAGAATGAATTAAAGAAAATATAACTTATGGTTGCAACAAATTTGTCTGTTAAAGAAATTGAGAATATACTTGTGATTTTTTTAGGTGGTGTTAGAACTAACATAATGGTTCCAAACTTATCATGGGGATTACTCAATCATGAAGCGGATTTTGTTAGTATTGACAAAAATGGTTATCTTACAGAAGTGGAAATAAAACGTTCGTTTGAAGATTTCAAAGCAGATTTTAAGAAAAAGAACTACCACGATACAGATGAACGTGTATCAAGATTTGGATATTTTGTACCTAAGTCAATTCTAAAAGAATGTATTGATTATAATAATGAACATTGTAAAGATGTAACATTTAATGGGAAGCCATATTTTGTTTTTGGATTCACTGACGATGGGAAAGTATATAATGGGGAGGAACATATTTTAAAAGGTAATTTCTCTTACTCAAGTAATCCCAAAAGTCGTAAACTATTCTTAGAAGAAAAATTAAAAGTAGCGCATATTGGATGTATGAGAAACTATCCAATTGGTAATAAGAAAATAAAATGAAAAAGAAAGATTTAGCAGAAGAGTACGCTATCAAAGAGTATGAATGTGCAAATGGAGATAGCGACCTTATTTTTGAAGACAACAGATGTTTTACATTTGACGATATTAAAGCAGCTTTCAATGCAGGGAGTGAGAGTGTAATAGAGAGTGCATCCAAATTAGAATGGAAAGAAATAGGTTTCTACGAAGATTGTGGAATATATCTTGAAGTTTGCAAAGCAGATAAACCATTGGACAATTTTTTAATTAGAAAGTGGTCTCCCTCTAAAAAGATAGAACTTTTGAGTAATGGATTGGGAAAAGGATGTTTTAATTCTATTGAAGAGGCAAAATCTTATGCAGTTAAAGTTTATGAGGAAAGAATTAAAAAAGTATTAGGTTTATGAATTTAAGAAAACTTGTGGAAATAGCAGAAAAGATAGAAAGTGAACTTTCTGGCGCTTTGCAAAATATCGAAAAAGAATTGGTGTTCAGAGATTTCCAAAATGAAACGCCAATTGTAACAATGTGTGGTGGGTGTGAGATAATTGTTGTGTATCAGGGAAGTGAAATTGATATCAAGGAAGCCGTCGAAATAATGGAGAATGTGGGGTACATAAGTAAAAATGATTTTAGAGTATGATACAGAAAGATTTAGCAGAAAAATATATCACAAAGGCAAGAGAGAACGCAATAAGCTTCAAGAATGACAATTTTCCTAATATGCCTTTGTATCAAGAAAGCGACATTAAAGCAGCTTTCAATGCTGGACGTGAGAGTGTAATAGAGAATGTACCAGAATTGAAATGGAAAAGAGTTTACAAAGATGGACCATACCTTTCCGTAACAGTTTTTGAATGGTTCTACAGGATAGAATTTGTTGACAACAAATTTCATTTATTCAGTAATGGCTATTTTATTAGTTGTTATATTTCACTTTCAGATGCCAAGCAGGCAGCCAACGAACATTATAAACAATATATTAAAAAAGCCTTAGAATTATGACAATATTAGAATTACAAAAAGAACTCCAAAAAATATACGAAAAGTCTGGTAATATAGAAGTCCTCATTCAAAATGGTGATGATAGATATTACTACGAGGGTTAAAGAAGTTTTAAAAATGTAGAATGTAAATCGCTATACTATAAAGAAATAGTTGTTTTATCGTAAAAAAAATAAGGTTATGAGTAAATTTATTCCACGCAAGATAAAAAAGGCTTGTAAAAAATACAGAAATGTTGCATCTCTTAATACAAAGTGGTTGCGATATGTACACACACAATTATTAGGTAGAATAGATGTGTATCAACCTTATATGAGGGATTATGAAACTTCATATTCGACTAAACACGGAGAAATATTAAACGAATATATTGATTATGAATAGAGAAGAAGAAATTGAAGGAAGAGCTTCTGAATATGCTCAATATGATGCTTTTGCTAACTGTAACATTGATGATGTTTGGCGTGGATTTGTTGAGGGTGCAAAGTATGCAGACGAACATCCATCATCTTCATTTATAATTCAAGTTTGGAACTTAGCAACAAAGACAGCTATCACACAACTCAATGGGGAAATGCCCTACTTTAAGTCAGAGAAAGAAATTCAAGAACTTATTAATAAAAAGTTGAAATTATGACACCACAAGAAAAATTAAATGAAGCATTTATTTCTGCAATAGTAAGTATATTGTATACTTGTAATACTACAACATCTGGCAATGAATCTAACAGTATCACCACTATTAAACGTCAATGTGGAGAGATAATGAATTTTTACAATCAATGTCCTGCAAGACCTTGGCACTCTGTTGCTGACGGAGATTTTCCGAAAGTAGCTAAGGATTACATATTCGTCTATCAAGGGACTTGCGCACAGGGTTTTATGGAATGGGATAAAACTCTATCTTTAGATGGTAAAGATGACTCTACACTTTGTATTTATGATGTCGATTATTGGATAGAGATACCTAAGTCACCAACAAAATAAAAGAAGATTATGAAACCATACAGAATTAAATTAAAGTTATGACGACACAAAAAGAAATAGATGAGATGTTTATCGGAATTTTAGAAAATATCTCAGAGATATGTGAGAAAACAACATCTGGTAATGTATCTCACAATATTGCTACAATTAAATATAAGTGTCGAGATATGTTGCAGTTTTACAAGCAATATCCCGTAACTCATTGGCACTCTGTTAAAGTTGGTGATTTACCACAAGAGGCAAAGGATTGTTTATTTAGTTATCAAGGAGATATTTTTAAAGGTTTTATGTTTGATGACAAAACTCTGCACTTTGATGATGGGTTTGCACCATATCTTGATATTTACGACGTAGATTATTGGATGGAAATTCCTAAATTACCAACAGAATAAAGAAATATATTAGTATGGATAAAAATAATGATTATAGAGTAAAAATAACAATAGTTCAAAGTGTAGAAGGCAAGTCTTGCTATATAAATGAAACAAGAGTATGCGGACCTAAACCTTTGGGAGATGGTAAAGTGGTATATGAAGCAGAACCTTATTTAAGTGATATTAGTAAAAATATATTTAAAGAGCAATATAAATTAGAGGAGCCAAGTCCTTGGAATTATGTTCCTACTGATGGTTATCCACCAGAACGTCTTTACAATAAACCTCTTTTAGCTTCAGATGGAAAAGAGGATAGTTGCTGGATAGATTATTTTAATGGGAAAGACTGTTGGGAATCTGGAACTGAAATAGAATATTGGATGGAAATACCAAGTATACCTAATAATAAAGAATAATATGTATATCAGTTATAATTTACTTTTTTTAATTGTATTTTCGCCATTAATATTAGCGATAATTGCGTTTTTGTTTATTCATGTGTATAATCACATCAGATATACAAAAAAAGAGAGAAATTCTTTTGAAACAATTATAAAGCAAAGAATGGACGAAGAAGATAAAAGAAGAAATGGTTTGATGGAAAGAATGAAACAGTTGCAAAAAGAACATAATAAGTAGGATAATGAATGAAATAATAGAAAAGTTCAAGGAAGAAACAGGTTATAAACTGACCATTAAGGATGGGAAGTTATTTTATGACGGTTATCTTAACTTAATGAACACAAGTATTACAGAGTTACCTGATAACCTTACTGTGAATGGTTCTCTTAATTTATCTGAAACAAATATCGACAAGTTACCAAATAATTTAACCGTTTCAGAAACTCTCTTTTTATTATTTACACAAATCACCGAGATTCCAGATAGTTTAAAAGTAGGAGATAGTATAATTTTGGACTACACACTTATCACGAAACTCCCTGATAATTTAAATGTAAGAGGAAATTTAAGTTTGGTGGGGACAAAGATTACGAAATTACCATATAACTTGACAGTTGATAAAGATTTAATTCTAACTGACTCATCTATCAGGGAACTTCCTGACAACTTAATAGTTGGTAAAAGTCTTGTTTTAAGTTGTACACCTATAAAAAAGTTACCTGATAACTTAAAGGTGGGTAATAGTCTATATTTGCAAAATACAGATATCACAGAGCTACATAATTCTTTAATAGTTAACGGAAATCTGCATTTAAACAACACCCCTATTGAAACTCTTCCAGATAATTTGTCTGTTAATGGTTATCTTAGTTTAATGAATACTAAACTTAAAAAGATTCCTAACAACTTAACCGTTAGGTCATGGCTTAATTTATCTAAATCACTTATTACAGAGATACCAGACAACTTAATAGTTGGAGGGGAAATTGATTTAAGTGATACAAATATTGTATCTTTACCTAATAATCTAACGGTTGGTGGATATCTTGACTTAAGCAATACACCCATTAAGTCTCTACCTGACAATCTTACAGTGGGTGACTCTCTTGACCTAAGAGGTACGGGTATCACCTCATTACCAGATAGCCTTACAGTTGATGGAGTTATTGATATAAGAGATACAAGTATTACAGATAACGTAGAAGTAAATACGACTCTTTCTCGAGAACAGCAGAAAAAGATTCATGATTTAGAAAATATGGCTCTTTTCTGGGAGAGAAATGGTGTGAGATATATTAAAGCTGATGGAATTTTCTCAGTTATTGATTCTCACCATGGCAATGTATACAAAGTACATAAAATTGGAGAAGAAGATAAACCTTTTTACCTTGTCACAGATGGCGATAACAATTGGGCGCATGGTAAGACTCTTGCAGAAGCTAAAGCCGACCTTATATATAAGTTAAGCAATAGGGACACCTCGGATTATGAAAAATTGTCATTGGACGATACTTTATCTTATGAAGAAGCTATCGCTGCATATCGTATTATTACTGGTGCATGTTCAGTCGGTACAAGATACTTCATTGAGAGCCGACTACCAGACCCCCATAAAGACAAGTACACCATTAGGGAGATTATAGATTTAACTACTGGTGAGTATGGTGGGGAGAAGTTTGCAAAGTTCTTTAAGAAGAATAAAAAGAAATAATAATTTAAAAAAATAAAAGTATGACATCATCTTATTTACTGAATAGACGTTATGAAATTGCTAAAGATATAATGACATCATCATTATCAAACGACGACAATTTAGATTATATTTTATCAACTGCACCATATACAGAAAATGAGAAAAGAACTATACCAAAATCTTTGGCTCGCTTTGCAGTGGCTTTTGCTGATGCGCTGATTGAAGAATTAACAAAAGAAGAAGATTAAATTATGGCAAGATTCAGATTAGTAGAATTAGGAGATAATAATAAAGTTATTAAAGAATATTATCGCTCTCCGATGTATCCTGGCGATGAATGGAATAAAGAATTTCAAGAAGATAATTACAACTGCTTAATAGATTTTAATGAGAAATTCGATTTTTATGATTATGATAATTGTCCATTACTTGAATTTCAAATAACAACAGACGATAAGAATTGGGATTTTCTTTCAAGTCCTATCGAAGATTATTTCAATTTATAAATGATATAGTTAATAAATTTTAAAATAAGTTCTTATATTTGGATATTAATAAATTATTTCTTATCTTTGCGTTATGAAAAAGAAAGAACTTAAATGGCATGATGTAAATTTATTTGATTATCCTAAAGAAAATGGAGATTATCTATGTTATCATAATGATGAATATTTTGTTGCGTGGTTTAATAAAAGAACTTTAGAATTTCTTGATAATTATTCTCGTTTTGATAAAATATTAAAAGTTGAATATTGGATTGATTTATCAGATTTACCATCCTTTAAAGAAACATATTAAAAAAATGAATAGCATAACAATTAACGATAAACAGTACATTTACACAAACGAATCAGAAGATTGCTCTGACTGTGATTTGCGTAATATTTTCAACAAATGTCAATTCATCTGTAATGGATTTGGCGGTTTATTAGATGATAAAATAGTAGGTGTTTTTAAAGAACTTAAAATAGAATAATCTTATGGAAAAAAGAATTGTTCAATTAAATGAAACAGAATATGACGAGCTTAAAGAGAAAGCATCCGTAACTGATTCTCAAATCAAAGAATTGGCTGAGAAATACTATCAGGAACGTGGTGTTTGCGAAAGTATTATTACTCAACAATGGAAAGATTATGATGGTGTATATAAAAGATATCGAGTTGATTCTATCTGTTTTGAAAATGCTTTAGGTAAACAGCATGGATTTAAACCTATAATTTCAGAAGAAAATAGAAAACGTATTAATTCTTTAGCCGAAAAGTTTGTCCGTGAACAATACGAAAAGAAATATGGACCAACTGATGAATTTCTTAAAGAAGTAGACAAAGAAATAAAGTTATTCCGTTTTGCTAAATATATTCTATATGGTATAGCACTTAGCGGATGGGCACTTGCTGGTGCTATGATAGTTCATAATCTTTTCAAATAACAATAATCATTTAGTATATGGAAAGAGAAATACTGTTTCGTGGGTTTGATAATATCAAAAATGAGTGGGTTTATGGCGACCTTATTCATCTTTCTAATGGTTATGCTATTAGAAAAATTGAAGATGATATTATGTCATTCACAAGAGTTGATAGTGATAGCATCGGTCAATATACAGGTGCTAAAGATGGGAATGGTAAGAAAATGTTCGAAGGAGATATTACCAAGATTAAATTATTTAATTTTCCAAATGGAGAAATTGAATATGAAATTGGTGTAATAGTATATTCAAAAGACATTTTCATCATTTCAGGCAATAAATTTGACCATAATCTGTTTGGTATACGTGAAAATGAAACACGTAGCATCATTGGTAATGTTTTTGAAAATCCAGAATTAATTAAATAATATTGTAGTATGAGTTATATTTCTTCCAAAGTTCTTACTGCACGCAAGGAACATTTCTGTGAACTATGTTGTTGCAAAATTAATATAGGACAAAAGTATAAAAAAGTAACAGATGCCAATGAGTATGGAATTGATAGTAACTCATATCATACTGAGTGTTATGAGTTATTCTCACGTATACATTGGACTGAAGAAGACCCTCAAGTTTTATCAGATGCGTTTGATTGCTTCATATATGATTATATAGATGAACATCACCGTGATGAAACAACTGGTGTTATAGAAGATGATTGGAAGAATTTGTCAAAATATGATACAGTTAAGAAAGTATTAGGTGAAATAAAAGAAAAGAATATAACAAATATAGAATATTAAAAAATATGGATAAAAAGAAGAATGAAAATCTGAAAAAGAAAATTAAAGAGACACATAAGAAATTCTGTTCAGCTTATAATAGTCTTGATGAATTAAATAATATGTTTGTTTATAAGAATTTTGAATATCGTCCTGTAATAGATTTAAATGATGATATGGATTTCATTCTATTTTATCATGGTCTATATTTGATGATTTCAGAAGCATTGCAAATAATGGAACAGGATGGTTTTATTGAACCTGCTAATTTTGAAACTTATTAATATTAACAATTATGAAGAAAAGACATTATTCAAACAGAAATGGTTATATCGAGGTTGATTTTGATGGACACCTTAAAGCTGGTTTCAAATTAGAAAATGGTTGTTTAGTAGTTTTAGGTGCAATGGATGGTTATGGAAACCCAATTAAAATAGAAGAATAATATATTATTACGTATGGAATTATTTTTGGGATTTATAGCTGTTATATTCATATTGTGTGTTGGTAACATTATAGCAATTTTACATTTTCATAAACATATAGATGATAGATTTAAATATCAAATTACATTAAATAAACAATATTTTTCATTAGTTAAAGATTTAATTGATGGACCACAAAAATCATTTATGATAACTAAAGAAGATAAATGTAAGTTTCAATTGGACCGTCTTATAAAAGAAATTGATAGAGCAATAGAAACATTAGAGAAGTCATGAAACGTGAAATATTATTCAGAGGCAAGTCTATCGGTACAGGTGAGTGGCTTTATGGATATTTGTTCAATTATGGACTAACAGCACCTACTAATGTACCTTGTATCTGCGTCTGTGTGCCTAAGTCGTGGAAAGAGGCATATAATCTTTATACCGTCAATCCAGAATCCATCGGTCAGTACACAGGTTTGAAAGACAAGAACGGAGTTAAAATATTTGAGGGGGATATAATCAAAACTCCACGTGGGTCTATCGGTGAAGTCGTTTTTGGACGAGCAGAAGAAGAATGTACCCATATGGAGCATCGTAGAAAGATAACTGATGTTTATACCACTTATGGGTGGGTATTCAAGCGTGCAGATGGATTTACCATTGCGATAGATGACGAGATATTGCAAGGTGAGTTGATTGGCAACGTAACAGATAACCCCGAAATGGTGAAAGGAGGACTCAATGAAGCGTAGATGTCTAAAGTGTGAATACTGTTACAACCCTATGCCAGGCAATGACCGTATTGATAATCAGTCTTGTTGCTTTGGATTGAAAGATGGTGGCAGTCCTGTTGGAGAATATTGCCCTATGGATGGTAAACGGTTACAGAATTTGAGGAAAGGAGGTAAACAATGAAAGCAAAAGTAAAAGACACGGGCGAGATAGTAGATGTAAAGTTTGCTGTTCACCCTAATCCTGACGTTGACGACACTTATTGGTGGTGTAAGGACAAGGAAGAAAGCTATCATAAGAGAGAACTTGAATTTATGGAAAGTACTGTTGATTGGGAACAACGAAGGTACGAATTAGCAAAAATCGCAATGAATAGCATTTTGACAGCACCTATTGTGGAAGGAGTAAATCCGAATCCAAGTGCAGAAGATGTTGCAATATATTCTGTGACACTTGCTGATACATTAATAAGAAAACTGAAAGAATACTAATAAATGTAGAACTTATGAAACGAGAAGTTATATTTAGAGCAAAGTGTGCTGGTGTCTGGCGTTATGGTCATTATGTACATTTTGATAAAAAACCAACAAATCCATTCTTTAATTCCAAATACAATGATTTCATTATAACTAATGATAAACATTGTTACCCAATTACAGATATTTCATCAATAGGACAATATACAGGGTTAATGGATAAAAATGATGAAAAAATTTTCGAAGGAGATGTCTTAAGATGTTATAAGATAGATAGTTATTGCATTAATCCAGATTGCGACCTTGCTTTACAGGGTTATTCTGGTAAGATTGTAAAGTTAGAATTACCTGTAGAATATATTTTTGATGGTTTTTGTTTAGATAATGAAACTTGTTATCCAATACCAATATCAGATTGTGGTTTATATGAAGATGAAATTAATGAAATAAAACAAAATATAGAGAACAATTCTTATTTCGATACCAATGGATATACACTTGATGATACAATTCTTGGCGTTGAAATCATAGGAAATGTTACAGATAATCCTGATTACTTTTAATGAATGATATATGAGAAAAATATTATTTAATGATAAATATAGTCTTACGCAAGAAGTCCTTGCAGGAAATAAGACAATGACAAGACGTAGTTTTGCACGATTTGAACCAGATGCTCGTATGTTTGACGAAATCTATAACATTGAGGGAGGCTTTGACGATAAAGGTCGATGGATATTTACCCTTTACAATGAGAATGGAGACATTATTGGTGATTTAATTCCACACTACAAAGTAGGTGACATCGTGGCTATTGCACAAAGCTACAAAACCATATATGCAGAAATGGAAGACAAAGATGCTGCAGAGCAATTCAAAAAAGAATATGAGAATACTGCTGGATGGAATAACAAGATGTTCGTAAAAGCTGATTTGCTCCCACACCATATCAGAATTACGGATATTAAGATAGAACGTTTGCAGGATATTTCTGAAGAAGATGCATTAAGAGAAGGAATTGAAGAATTTTGTTTTGATTATTTTCTACCAAATGATTATTCTAAACCATTTCTTATGCCACGTGATGCATTTGCCTTTTTAATTGATAAGGTAGGAAAGAAAGGTGATTGGGATAAGAATCCTTTAGTTGCAGCATATACATTTGAATTAGTGGATTAGTATGGGATTAACAAAATCACAACGTCGTAGGAAATGGTTAATGGCAGGACTCGATGAAGATATGGAATATTTCTATGGAACAGAAGAAGTGCGAAAGAATAATAAATCTTAACATATTAAAGCAGACATTTATTTGTCTGCTTTTTTGTTTTATTAACATAAATAATTTTGTAATACCATTTGTTTTTATTATCTTTGCATCATCAATTAAATAATTAAGATAAAGATATGATTAAGCGTATTGATTTTACCGACATTAATAATTCACCTATTAGTTATTTAGGAGACATTGATTTCTTCAATAAGAACAAGTCGGTTTCTTTCAAATCTGGTATTAATGTAGTAGTTGGACTCAATGGTTGTGGAAAGACAACTCTGTTAAATCTAATCCGTAGATATACTCTATGTTTAAATGATATGACTTCTACTTGTCCATCTGGAAACTTGGAATTTAGTGATTTGTTGACTAAGTATGGAAGTGGTGATAAAATTTGCGATGGAGTTAAAATCATTAGCGATTATCAAGGTGTTGTATTTAACATGTTGGAATACAAAACTCTTGAAAAAAGAGAGAATTTCCTTCAAAACCATGTTAAATTCCAGACATACTTTAATAATCTTCATTGTTCTACAGGAGAAGGTATTTCTTCTGGGATAGATATGCTTTTCAAAACGATGTTTGACTCTAAAACAAATTTGGAATTTCCATTTAAGAAACTAAAAGAAATAGCTAATAGTGATTTCTTACCTCATCAAGATAAAGCAAAACAGTTACTTCAATATTATAAAGAAAATTCATTTCAATATGATAATCCTGCAGATTTTGAATTTACTGTATTAATGGATGAACCAGATAGGAATCTTGATATAAATAGAGTTAAAGAAATATACGACATTCTAACGCATAAGAAAGAAAATACGCAAATAATTGCAGTCATTCATAATCCAATTTTGATTTATAAACTTTCAAAATGTAGTCATGTTAACATTATTGAGATGTCAGAGAATTATGTTGATGATGTTGTTAAATTTGTGGAAGAAGCTAAATAATTGATATATGATTAGAACAATACTTTTCAAAGCGAAAACAAAAGATACAGGAGAATGGGTAAATTGTGAATTAGATTTATCAAAACATTTCTCCATTGTTTATTATTTAACAGATTATGAAGTCGATTTAACAAGATTAGATAGTAAAACAATTTGTTACTTTAGTGGTGTATATGATAAAAATAAACAACCTATTTTTGAAAATGACATTGTTAGACATACAGGATATCATGGTAATAAAGAATCAACCGTTGTTTTCTCTGATGGATGTTTCAATGTTGGATATCATTCTGGTTCTTCTACACGTAAAACACCAATGCTATTAAATAGTAAAATGGTAGTCGTTGGAAATATTCACGATAAATAAAAATATAACATATATGAAGTTAAATAAATGTGTTGAAGAAATGCAGGCTGCCCTTGAAACAATGGGTGATGTGGATGTTAATATGACGATATTGACTAAAGAAGATTTGAAAGATACAATTAGCAAAGAATATGTAATTAATCTTCTTGAAGAGTTTAAGAATACACATTTCAATAATATTGAATGTGATACTTGTTTGAGTGATTGTGAAGATTTTAATGGTTTAATTAATAAAATAAAAAGTTATGGTATTTGAAATTTCATCAAAAGATACATCACAGAATTGGCTTTATCCAATGTTTAGTATTGAAGTTGTAACAAATTTTAAAAATAAGATATATGACCAGAACGAGGTAAATGTCACGACTTATTCAACAGGTATTATTCATTTCTTGCAGAAGAAAAAAGATGAAGCAAATTTTGTCTATCAAGATTTTGCAAAAGATTGTCTTGATATTGAAATGATTAGAGAACATATTAGTAAAGAACATTTTGTTGATTCTATTCGTATTAAAGAAACTCGAGAACACTATGAAGCGATAAATAAAGAGATAAATGATATTGTTCAGAAATTTGTTGAGAAATATAATTTGATTCTAAAACAATAAGGAGATTATGATATATTATATAAAATATAACACCAACGGAGAGAAATATACTATGTTTGACATAGAATATTATCTTAAAGAATTTAATTCCGAAAAGAAAGAATGGCTATCTGAAATACATGTTTCTATTATTCCTAATGGTTATACACGTTTTTTAGCAGATAAATTAAGAGAAGAAGCATTTGATACTTTCAATTTGGAATATTTCATTCAAGATGTCAATAAAATAGACAATCTACGTGGATTACTATATGAATGTTACGATAACCGTCCACGTTCATTTTCGGATGCTAAGGTTTTTCAGAGAGAATTTGGAGAGAAAATTAAAAAGATACTTACTGAATTTGTTGAAAAATATAATCTATCATTAGAAGTAGATTAAAATACTATAGTTAATTCGTTTGATGAAAATTCTTGCGAATTAACTTTTTTTATTATATAAAATTTGATTATATGATATATTTTTTATAACTTTGTAGAATATAATTTAAAACAAGAAAATTATGAATTATACGAAACAAAAAGAGAAAATTATAAAGAAACAACTTTTCGATATTATTAAAAATGGAATGTTTTCCAGTTATTTGGATTATGATAAAGATATTAAAAACAGAAGTACTGATAGATAATTTTATAAACGCAAAATAATATATTTTCTTTAACTTTATATTATAGATTTAAAAAGATAAAATTATGAATGATACAGAGCAGAAAATAAAGAGTTTGAAGAACCAGCTTCAAAAAACTATTCAAGAAGAAAATAAATTACGAGATGAAATAGATAAACTTACTACAGTATTAGAAAAGAATGTGAAAGTCGGAGATTGTTTCGAATATAACTCTACATTTATCCGCATAGTTGAAATAGACGGAAGATACGTTAAATATATGACTGTATTTACTGATATTGAACATGAAGAAGTTTCTTTTGATTATGGATGTAGTTTTACTATTGATTTCCTGTTATCCACTTACACAAAAATAACAGAAGAATATTTCGTAGAAAAGTTGAATGAATGTTTAAACGCAGCACTTGAATTAGGAACAAATTTTAATACAAAATAATATGTTTGATTTAAATAAAGTAGTTGATTATTTGAATGAAAATTATAATCAGCAAAGAGAAGAAGAAATCCGAGAGATTGACGTGTATGACAAGGAAACAATCATTGCTCTCTGGGGTTGTGGTGCTTTTGTTCTTCATAAAGATGTAATTACTGATATCCATGAAGATGATGGACATTGGTTTACTAATAAAGATTATCCTAACACTTATAGCAAAGGCTGGATTGATTCTAAAATAACTGCATATAATCATTTGAAAGATTATCTCAAAGAACATGGTTATCCAGAATATTCTGTTATATATGTTGATGAATTTGGTGAAAAAGAATATTGGGACAAAGATATATGTGGATACTCTCTAATTAAAAAGGATGATTCACCTTTTCAGAAATATACATCTTTACCATTTTTTGATATAGAAATTAAAGAATGTGATGTTAAACTACATACAAATTCATTAAGAAGCCACGCATTGCATACTGAATATGAAGGAAAAAGAGAAATTTCTTTTATAGCATTAACATCATTAAAAGAAACAATAATAAGTAACAAATACAATACATTAATTTGGATTCCTGACGATAAAACATATAGAAATACTTACAAAGGCTGTTGGCTGCATTCTGTTGAAAAGATTAATGAAGATTACTCACGTTATACTTTTAGAACAGATTTTGCAGAAGGTTTAGAACTTTTTGATTAGCGTATGATGAAGATAATGTTTTCAGATAAGTACTGCCTCACACAGGCAGTGCTTACAGGCACAAAGACAATGACAAGGCGGTTGTTGAAAGTACCTAAAACTTGTAATGGTAAAGCAGTGTATAGTTTCAATGTGCTTACTAATAATGCAGGTACACAATGCGTGGATTTGGTTGATGAAAATGGATGCGTATTAGGCAGCTGGAAACCTCATTATGAAGTTGGTGATATAGTTGCGATTGCACAGCCATACAAGAATATTATCGAATGTATGGCGGAGTACAGCGATATTATAATCAATGTAGATGGTTCTATAAATAGAGAATATAAGGCTGGGTGGACGAATAAAATGTTTGTCAGAGCCAACTTGATGCCCCACCACATCAGAATTACTGATGTGAAGATAGAAAGGTTGCAGGATATTTCTGAAGGAGAGTGTCGTCATGAAGGTATTGGATATCATCGTTATCGTGATGAAGTATGTTCTGATGATAGTCTGTGGGGTTATTATGTACATAAAAACGGATTACTTCTATTTGATACCCCACATGAAGCCTTTATATCATTAATTGACAAAATCAGTGGCAAAGGCACATGGGGGAGTAACCCATGGGTAGTAACATACAGTTTTGAATTAGTAGATTAAAAGTAAATGAATTATGGAAATCAAGAATGAATTAGAACTGTTAAACTTGTTCTGCGATGAATTTTATAGTATTTCTTTGTTACGTGCCCCATTTCTTAACACAGAATACAATGAGGTGTGGAGTACTGACGGTAAAGTATTTATTGGAATTAATCCAGAAATTCTTACCAAAGAATATCCTAAAGAGAATTACCTTCTTCCTGAGTTAGAGTTCCCTTGTGAAAAGACAATAACCATGGAGGCGTTAAATAAAGCATTTGAATTGTGCCCTATGCTTGATGAAGAAATTGTAGTAGAGGGTGCTGTGGAATGTGAAGAGTGTGATGGAAAAGGTGAAGTATATTGGGAATACAAAGATAATCACGGAGAGACTCATGAACGCTTGATGGATTGCCCTATATGCTATGGCACTGGAGAAATTGAACCTTGCAAAACAAAGAAAACAGGCAAGAAGATTATAGAAGAAGATAGTGTTATAGAAGTCGGAAATGCCCATATCTTTGCTAATCGTCTTAAATTTCTAAAGTCTGTAATGGAGTACTTTAAGGTAGATACTGTTAAGATGGTTCATAATGCCCCTTATGCTGCAAGTGAGTTTATTATAAACAAGGATGTACGTGTTATCATTATGGCTAAGTTACCTGATTTAAATTGTGAATGCAGTGTTAAGTTAGAATTAATTAATTAGCGTATGGAGTTAATAGATGAATCTAAGCCTATCGCACGTAAGGACTATGTTTGCGACTTATGTGGCCGCAAAATCCGCAAAGGGCAAAAGTACCGAAAGCAGTTTATCCGAGACTATAGCGGTGAAGTATGGTCTTTCAAAGGGCATGAAGAGTGCTGTGAGCTGACATCAATTATTGATTTCAGCGACTACTACGAAGGAGTCGATAACTACGCTTTTGAGGAAGCAATCACAAATTATGTTCAAGAATATCATAACGATGCAGAAGATGCTCTTAATATTGTTTTTCAGAATCGAAAGTATTACGACTTAGTGAAGATGATATTGGCTGAGCTGAAAGAGAAAGGGATTAAACATATTAAATTAATTGGTTAAAACAGACAAACTATGGAAGTAATATATAAATGTGGTGATTCTATCACTATTCCTGAGGGTTGCAAGGCAATCGTTAAGGACGGGAGTGTGGTTTTTGAGAAAGGTCAAGAGTTTAAGGACGGGGACATTCTCGTATCTGTTGGAAATGGGAAAAGGTATAATGCTTTTATTTACAAAAGTACGGATAAAGGGGGGTTCCACTCATACTATTATACAATCAGATTTCTGTCAGCGACTCTCCAAGCAATAGGTGGAGCGGTAGTAGTTTATCCTACGCTACCGAAGAAGAAAAGCAATTACTCTTTGACAAGATGAAAAAGCAAGGATATAAATGGAATGCAGAGGAGAAGAAAGTGGAAGAAACAAGGTGGAGACCAATGGTAAACGAATTTTACTATTTTATTACAGCTACTGGTATGATTGGTAGTGAAAAAAATAGAGAAGATTTATTGTTCACGAGTAATGAAAGATACAATTTCTTTAATCAATTTCGCACTCATGAACAAGCCACAGAAGCGAGAAATAGAATTAAAGAAGCACTTGAAAATTATCATTATGAAATCGGAGCGTGAAATACCTAAGTATTGTACACATCCTATCTATCAGTGTAGTGATGGAATAGTTACCGTTAATTGTTGGAAATATTTGAATGAACAATTCAAAGAATGCCCTTATACCAAATGCGAATTTTTTAAAGAAAAAACGTATGACTAAAAGAGAAAAAGAAATAATAGATAAATTCTATAAAGAAACTTGGTGTGAACTTTCAGTTAAGGAGGGAAAGTTTTATTATGACGGAAATCTTGATTTGGTTGGTAATAAGTATATTAGTCAGTTACCAGACAATTTAACCGTTAATGGTTTTCTTGACTTAACTGATTCATATATTATAGAATTACCAAATAATTTAACAGTTGGTGGATTTTTATCATTATGCCGTACTGGTGTCACAAAATTGCCAGAAAATTTAAAAGTTGGCGGAGATTTATTTTTGATTAATACGTTTATAGCAGAGTTACCTAATAACTTAATAGTTAATGGTTCTCTATGTTTGGATTACAGTAATATCACAAAACTACCTGATAACCTAACAGTTGGTAGAAGTATTCACTTGGAATATACGGATATTAACAGTTTACCAGAAAACCTGACCGTTTTTGGAGACCTTGGTTTAAGTTATAGTGCTATTAAAGAATTACCAAAAAACTTAACAGTCGGAGGATATCTTAATATAAGTAATACAGATATCACAAAACTTCCTGATAATTTGATAGTTGGTAGTTATCTCAGTGCATATCACACAAATATAGCCAAGTTACCTAATAACATAATAGTTGGAGAAGGTATGGACCTAAGTTATACTAATATTACAGAACTTCCTGATAACTTAGTTGTTAATGGTTCTATTACGCTTCGTGAGACTCCTATTACAACGCTTCCTGATAATTTGAAAGTTAATGGTGACATAGACCTATGTCATACGAATGATTTGCATCTACCTGATAATTTAACTGTTACTGATAGCCTTATTTTGGTTAATAGTCGTATTAAAAAATTACCTAACAACTTAACTGTCGGTGATTATCTTGAACTAAATCGTTCAGATATAATAGAACTACCAGATAACTTAACAGTTGTAGATTGTGTTTTAATAGATAATCCAGAAATTGTAGATGTTTCACAAGTTAATAGAGTCCTTTCTCCAGAACAGGAAAAGAAAATACATGATATTAAAAATATGGTTCCTTTATGGGAGAAAGATGGCGTGAGGTATATTAATGCTGACGGTATTTTCTCAGTAATTGATTCTCACCATGGTAATGTATATAAAGTACATAAACTTGGGCAAGAAAATAATCCACTTTATCTTATCACTGATGGTGAAGGTCATTGGTCACATGGGGCAACTCTTGCAGAAGCTAAATCTGACCTTATATATAAGATAAATGATAGAGATACATCAGATTATAAGAATTTGTCACTGGATGATACGTTGTCTTTTGAGGAAGCAATCGTTGCATATAGGTCTATTACTGGCGCATGTTCAACTGGTACAAGAGACTTTATTGAGAATAGATTGCTGACTCCTCATAAGGAAAAGTACACCATTAGAGAGATTATAAAATTAACTGCTGATGAGTACGGTGGAGAAGAGTTCGCTAAGTTTTTTAAATAAAAATAAATAATATGGAAGTAGAATTAACTGTAAAAAAGAAATTGGATGTACATTATTTAAAAGTAGATGCTGGTGTACGTTATTGGAATGATAGTGATGTCAATGGTGAAGAAGATATTGATTTTTATGAAACTGAAGGTGTAGGTGTTCCAAAAATGCCTTGTGCTGTAAAAGTAAAAGATAAACCGACAAGTAATATTTATTCTGACCATTATAGATGGCAACCAATTATTGATATCAATACTGGACAAATTATCAATTGGGAACAAGGTGTATCTGCTTTTGTTCATTACAAGGTGTGTGATGAAGGAGAGTACACATTACTGGATAAAGATAATAATGTAATGGTTTCAGTAGAAAGTTATGTTCCTTATGTTCTTTATCCAGAAGATGAAGGTTATGGTGATTATATTATAATGTCAGTAGACGAAAATGGTTTTATAAAAAACTGGCATTGTGATAGTAATGCTATCGAAGATTTAGTAAAAAACTCTTTTGATTAGTTTATCATGAAGAAAATATTTTATAACTTTGTAAACAAGTTTAAGAGAACTTTTAATAAGGCAGACGAACACATTACAACACACTCTAATGGATGTGGTTGTCACTGGTATGAAGATAATTTATAAATAATATATTTAAATTTAGTTATGGAAATAACAATACAAGATGGTGATACAATTAACGTGCCACCATATTTAAAGCCAATCATCAAAGATACTTATATTACATTTAAGAAACAACCTTTTTTAAAAAATGGTGATGTTTTAATAGTTGATAGATATCATACTAATGAACCTAACATTATGTTTATTTATAATGGTGAAAAAGATAAAGAAGGATGCTATCATTATCATATTTTGATGCATATTGATGAAACTATAGAAAGAAATGGAAGATTAAATTGTGACTCAAGTATGTTCCGTCATGCTACAATAGAAGAACAATGTACATTCTTTGAAAAATTAAAACGTCAAAATTTGAAATGGAATAAAGAAGTTTATAAACTTGAATATATCACATGGAGAGCTAAACAGAATGAAAAATATTTCTATCTTAATTCAAGAATGAAAGTGGTATCAATGACTGAAACAGGTAGCTTGCCTGATAGAGAACTTTATGAATCAGGAAATTATTTTAGAACAAAAGATTTAGCAGAACTATACAAGTTGGAATTGAAGTCAATATTACGAAAATTTCATGAAGAAATAAAAGAATAATATAAAAAAGAGACAACAAAATTTGTTGTCTCTTTTTTTTGTTTAATTGATTTTATTTTTGTATCTTTGCAACAGAAATTATTATTGAATGATTACAGAACATAAATACCATATAGGTTCTTCTTGTGATATGCAAGAATTAGAAGATAATTCTATCGAACTTGTTGTAACATCACCCCCATATCCTATGATTGAGATGTGGGATGAATTATTTATTGCAGGTAATACTGAAATAGAAACTTCTCTTAAAGATAGACCAATTGATGCTTTTGAATTAATGCACCAGCAATTAGATTGTGTATGGTCTGAATGTTACCGAGTACTCAAAGATGGGTGCTACATGTGTATTAATATTGGTGATGCAACACGAACAATTAATGGAAATTTTGCATTGTATAATAATGCTGCAAGAATTATTAATAAATGTACTGAGTTGGGGTTTGTTACACTTCCTAATTTAATGTGGCTAAAACAAACTAATTCTCCCAATAAGTTTATGGGAAGTGGCATGTTGTCATGTGGTGCTTATGTAACTTTGGAACACGAGTGGATTTTAATTTTACGGAAAGGAGATAGAAGAAAGTTTTTAACTGAATCTGATAAAGAACTGCGTGCGAGAAGTGCTTTCTTTTGGGAAGAAAGGAATAAATGGTTCACTAATATATGGAATGTTCATGGTGATTCTCAGAAACTAAAAGTATCTTGTGGAAGAGAACGAACAGCATCATATCCTGTGGAGATACCATATCGCTTAATTAATATGTTTTCTGTAATAGGTGATAAAGTCCTTGACCCTTTTCTTGGAACTGGCACAACAATGAAAGCTGCCATGTTAACAGGAAGAAATTCTGTCGGATATGAGATAGATAAAACGTTTGAGAACGTAATTAAAAGCAATCTGAGAGACTTTGTTAAGACAGACTTAAATTCTATCATAGAGAATAGAATAGACTCTCACAAGGCGTTTATTAAGGATAGACAAGATGCTGGATTAAGTGTTAAACATCATAATTCAACTTATGACGTTGGTGTAGTTACCAAGCAAGAAAGTAAAATTAACTTTGGTACCATATTAAATATAGTTGAAGATAATAGTAATAATTTATTTAGAACAGAAATATGTTACGAATAAAACTTTACGATTTAGAATATGAAATTGAAGAAGTTAAATTATCTTACGAGATAAAGAAATTAACAGATAATAAATATGACCATTTTGGTTTGTCTAAAAATTTTTATGTTGAAAATAATATTTTAGATTTAACAGATGATTTATCAAACATTGCGAATATTCTAAAAATAGATGGAACGAATATTTTACGAGTAAACTGTAAAACTATAGATTTCTGTAGTGATGACTTAATTTTACAAGATGTTATTGCAAAAAACATGAAACGTGGCAAAAAATGCGACGTTTTAACAATATCATCGACGCAAAATAATAAGAAGCTATATTTTTATAATTATTTTTTTACTGAAATGTTAGATGAATATCTTTCACGTTTCTTTAAATATAGATTTTCTTTTGATTTCTTTGAGATAAAATAAATAGATAAATATGATTTTTACAAAATTAGAAAATGTAACATCATTTGGAAGTATGAACTATATTCCAGATTTTGATAAGATTTTTCCAGAACTTAAAGACCTATCACGTGATGAACTATATAGAAGATTTTCTCAATCTAATGTGAGATTTTTCATGGTCCATAAGAAGAAAGTTCCTGCCCTTTTGAGATTAACTATGCCATTGGCTATAATCCTAATATTAATAATGTTTATTATGATGCCAATTAATTATTTTGTTACTGGTAGCTTTCAATATGATACTGATAAATATATCAAAATATGGAATTGGTTTGAAGCTATAGGATTAAAAGTTTAAATAGTTCATGAAATATCAAGGTTCAAAAAATAGAACGGCAAGTGAGATTATACCACTTATGACAGGTAAGCTAAATAAAGGTGATTATTTTGTTGACCTATTTTGTGGTGGCTGTAATTTAATAGATAAAGTTCCTCGTGACTTTATCAGATTATCCAATGATAATAATGAGTTCTTAATTGAAATGTGGAAAGCTCTCCAAAATGAATGGGTTGGAGAAACTACAATTGAAAGAGAACTTTATAACAAAGCACGTGAGGCATATAATAAATGTGATTATTCAACTTTCACTAAAGCAGAATTAGGTTGGATAGGTCATATGGCAAGTTTTAACGGTCGTTTCTTTGCTGGTGGATATAGTGGTCATAATGTGCAAGGAAGTAATGGTAAACCACGAGATTACATTTCTGAATCAATTAGAAACGTAATGAATCAATTACCTGCAATTAAAGATATAGTTTTCTCTTGTGAGAATTATGATAAATTCATACTTCCACCAACCGATAAATGTATTGTGTATTGCGATATTCCATATAAAGGCGTAAAACAGTACAGTACTTCAAAAACATTCGATTACGAGGCATTCTATCAATGGTGTCGAGAGCGTAGTAAAGATGGATATAAAGTTTTTGTTTCTGAATACAATATGCCAGATGATTTTGAATGTATATGGGAGAAACCTGTATTATGTTCTTTAAATCAAACAATCACAAAGAAACCAATAGAGAAATTATTTACAATATAAAAATATATAGTTATGACAAAATTTTCAACACCAGATGAATTAATTAAGATTTCTGAAAATAGAAAAAATAATGCAGAAAAAATTGAGAAAATTAACGATATGTTAATAGAAGCTGCAAGTGATGGTAAACGAGAAATTTTTATTTATGAGAAAGAGTTATGGAATGATGAAATTCTTTCTGAATTATCTCAAAATGGTTTTACAATTACTGAAGAGAAAGAGGGATTTTTCGAAGACCCTTCTCTTTATATTTCTTGGTGAACTAATAGTAGTCTGATAATTTATAAAAAAATATATAGTTATGGTAAATTTTATATCTCCAAATGAATTAATTGAATTTTCAAAAGATACTGAAGGCAATATTAAGAGAATTGAAAAACTTAACGATATATTAAAACACGACGCTCTTTTGGGTGTACGGGAAACGTATATTTATGATAGAGATTTATGGAATGATTATATATGTTCTGAGTTGGTGAAAAGTGGTTTTTCTGTAGCTGAAGAAAGTCAAGGTTTTAACGGAAGTGTATATCTCCGTATTTCTTGGTGAATAGGATTAGTGGAATATGTTTTTGTATTCCACTTTTATTTTTTTAACTATTTTTATTTTGTTGTATTGAATAGTTTTATTATCTTTGCAGTGTAATTAATAAGAGAATATATGGACATAACGAAAATCCCTTTCAGCGATGAATCATTTGTTAATCATTGTGAAAATAAAACATTGTTTTACAATAGAATCAAAACTGAAATTACAAATGATGCTTCATATACAACGATATTAGGAACTGGTAGCTTGGCTAAGATATATAATACTGGTGATTTAGTTGATATGTATTGTAATGGTTGTAATACAAATGTCGTTAATAGTGGTAAACATTGTAAAATATCGTTGATGAAGAGAGGTGGATACATTGAAAACTATGGCAACAATTGTTCTATTATTGTTCATGCTGATTCTCCAACTATAATAAACCATGGTAATGATTGTAAAATCCATACTTTAGGAAATGGAAATCAAGTTAGATGTGATGGTGAAAAATGTACTATTTATGCCCATGGCTTCGGAGATATAGTTATAGCTTCGGTCGGAACTATCGTTAACATTTCTGACGTAAGATATAATAAAGAAAATAATACATTTGAAACTGAACGAGAATTAATGTATGTTGTTGATGGTAAAATGTATAAACCAGACACATATTATACTGTTAAAGATGGAATAGTTCAAGAAACTGATGTGAGAGATAAATTTTAAAAAAAAAATAATATGAAGAAGTTTTCAAAAGTAGCTTGCATTACGATTACAAGTTTTACCTCACTGTACATTATCTTTGCTATTATTCTATGGAATTTGGAATGGATAAGTTCTGATTTTTATGGTATTGTTTTTGTTCGAATAATGTACGTTATATCATCATTATTCCCATTATGTGTATTCGCAGTTTATAAATTTTTAAATGATGTTTATTAATAATTTAGTAATTTTAAGAATATGAAAATTATTTTTGACGAATGTGACCGCATAGATATTCCAGATGGTTACAAACCAGTTATTGAAGATGGTGTAGTCTCTTTCGAACAGATTGAATATCCTAAGTTTGAAAAAGAAGATATTATGAGAATGCAAAATAGAGACGAAACTATTTATGCATTATTTAATGAGTATATTACAGAAACTAAAGCTAAAGTTTTTTGTTATTTTTCACCTTCAGAAGGAATTAAATTCGATACCACAGTAGAAATTGATAATACTGAAGAATATAAGTGGGAAAAGGGATATTTTGACCATTACGTCTACTTACAAAACATATGTAGAAAATTTAAGAACGTATCTTGGAATAGTTATCTAAAACGATATCAATTTGATGCAAATGACAATGAACGATTCTTCTATTATAATTTGGAAGAAAATACAGTAAAAGAATCTATTGAAGATATAATCCATAGTAATAGTTTGGCATGGCTCGCAGGAAACTACTTTCAAACAAAAGAAGAAGCTGAAAAACTTACTGAAGATGATAAGAAACTCATTCTTGACAGATATGAAGAATTAAAAGAAAATTATCATCTGAATATGCATAAAAATGAATAAGAGTATGAAAGCTAAAAGTTTATTTTTTGAATATTTTGTAGATGCATTAATACGTAAAAACAATAATAAAACAGATACATTTACTGCACCTAAGTTAATTAGATTATTGTTTTTAACTGTTGGTTTGTTTTCAACAGATGAGAATAAACAACTAACAGAAATTTTCAATAAGTTTGTAGCAAAACCATTTGGTCCAGTAGAAGAAGATGTTTGTGAATTTATTGCAGCAGATATCTTATCAAAATACTCTATTACCAATTCCTCCTGTAACATAAAGAACGATAGTGTTAGTATTGATTTAGATAATGATAGTAAACAAGTGGTCGATGAAGCAATAAATTTATTACTTGAAAAAAATCCAAACATCCTATATTATCAACCTACTAAATTGGTAGATATTGTTCAGAAATGGTCTTGTTGGAAAATTTGTTATGACGTTGCTTTAACAAATGGTAATTTTAATATAATAATTCCAACAAAAATGATAAGAAATAGTGTTAAATATTATGGTTAAAATAGAAAAAAAAGTTTCACAGACAACTTATTGTATGGACGAAGCTATGAAATCTAATGATAGTTTTGATTACGATGCAAAAATCAATGAATTAAGAAAAATCAATGAACGTCTTGAAAAACTGGAAAAGTTTATTGACCCTGATTCGTTGATGACTGTAGATGAATATATAGAAATGTGTGATATGTTTTGTGGTGGTTCAATAACAGGAGGTAGATTTACTCCTGGTGAACCAACTCAATCTAATGGTTGTTCTGTAACAAAGAACGACGTTCATAACCCGAATAATGGTAGAAAAGATAATTTGTAGACTAACAAAAAGACGAGCTAATGATTTTGTTTCACAGCTCGTATTTTTGTTTTAATACATTATATTAATGTTGAAATTACCATTTATCCTATTTTTAAAGTCTTCATATTCTGCTGCAATAGATGCTTCTACAGTTATGCTTAGACTTCCATATGTTCTATTTTGATTTTTAAACTCATTATTACTGCTCAAAAATTCTTTAAAGTCGTCATTTAATCTGGAAACACTTCCATATAAAACAATTTGAGATAGCTTCCGACAGTTTTCAAAGTTTAAGTTATTTCCTATATTTTCTAATGATGCTGGTAATACTAAGGTCTCCAATTTTGGACAGTTATTTATAGCATCATTCCCAATGGTTTTAGCACCATCTGGTATTGCAAGATTTGTTGCCCAACAGCCACTAAAAGCTTTATCTCCTATCGTTTTTAATGATTGTGGTAATGAAATATTTTCTAATCCGTAGCAATCTTCAAAAGCATTACTACCTATTGAAGTTACCGTATTGGAAATAGTAATTTTCTGTAAGATATTATGTTTAAATGCTGACGGACCTATACCAGTACATCTATTAGTTAATATAGCTTTTATTATAGGTGCATCAGGTAATTTTTGTTTAGTTATTTCTCCTTCACCTGTTAGATATGCAATAGATTTATCAAACTTTGTAACGATACTCAAAATATCATCTGGTACATTGTAGTGAGGGTCTACTACCCCCCCCCATTTTCTTCATTTATTACTGACACATAAGGTTTTACATAAGTGTCTCCAAACTCATAATTCAGTCTTTGGTCGTTATCATCAAAGATTTTTAAATATGTACTCATAGATTAAAAAATATTTGTTATTATTATAATAAATAATACTTTGATTATATAATATATATTTATTTGTTATATTTTTATCTATATTATCTTTTGTGTTAATTATGGTATTTATAAATAAAAGATAAATTAATGAGAAGATTAGTACGTATTAATGAGCAACAATTTAAGAATATAGTTCTGAAGATTATGAATGAAGAAAGAGGTCCTTATGGTGAATTTAACGGTCACATGCTTGCTTTGATAAGAACGTTTGAGGAAGCAAATACATATTCTAATTATGCAAATTGGAACTTTACCAAAGATAAAAATACATTCCTGAAATTTATACGTAATGGTGGTTATTTCTATTTTATATTAAAGAAAGAATTTGCTTCAATACCAGAAGAGGAGGGAGATAACGCACCATTGGATGAATACGGTTTATCAATGATAGCAGTGTCATTTAGAAAAGATGGTGAAATTAATAGTGTTACAAGCAGGTGGGGTCATAAGAATGACGGAAATGACAATATAATGTCTTCTAAGCAGCTTTCTCACCTTATAGGTACTGATATATACTCTGTAACAAAAAACACCGTGTATAACAATATTTCTTATCCTAAAGATTGGAGATATATTAAGAAAATAGCAGATAGATTAATGCTATTCTATGATAAATCTAAGAATGATTATTTGGTAACTGATAAATTCTTAGAAGATGTAGAATATTTTCATGGACGTGATGCAATAGTATTGAATAAACAATTTGATTTTGGTAGAGATGTAGTAATAGACTTAACCAGAGAGATTAAACACGATTTAAGAGATAACGAACAACATACAGATAGTTTGAAGTTGGTAAAGAACTTAAAAGACGGTTTTAAATTGGTCTATGATAAGCAAGCAAATGATTATTTGGTAACAGATAAAAGTAATTCGGTTAAAAAATACTTCGCAGGTAAAGATGTTATAGTTTTACATACTGATAATTCTTACGATGTATGTGCAACTATAAATGGTTTATCCTTTGTTTCTCAATCAAGAACTATACGAAATGCTTATATTAAAGATAACGTTCTTTATATCGAACTTGGAAGAGTCATAGTTAAATTTGATGCGAAAACAGGAAAAGAATTAGGTCATGAATCAATAATAGATTTTTAACATATTTTATATATTGAAATTTTGAGATATTATATTTTTTCTATATCTTTGCAGAGTATTAAAAAATATATGTTATGAAGAAATATTTATCAAAGACAACTTGTTGTATGGCTGAGCCTATGAAATTAAAAGATGTACCCGATGGCGTACTTCCATTCAACATGGATTGTGATGAAGAAATGGATGGTTATTTAGTGGAAAATCATTATGGTGAGCTTACTTGGACTCCAAAATCATTTTTTGAAGAGAACTTCGCATTAGCTGATTCATTCATTGATAGAATGAAATTAGAACTGGATGAATTGGATGAACGTATTGAAAAATTGGAAAAATTCATAGATTCAGATTCATTTGCTTCTTTAGAAGAAACTGATAGGAACCTATTGAATGAACAACTTCAAGCCATGCATAACTATTTAGGCACTTTGAGTTGCAGAATGAAGAGAGCAACCTCTAATTAAACTAAGAAAGTTGTTAAAATCACATAACTTGATAGATGTATTTCTGTCAAGTTTTTTTTTTGCTTTTAATGTTAAATTTAATATTTATTTTTATATATTAATATTAAAATAATGAGAAGAATTATTATAGACAAAAACCAGTTCGCAAGTTTATTTAAAAGAAGTCGTTTAATTACTGAGAACCGTGCTTCAAAGAACCAATCCCTTGCAAGAAAAATGGTTAGAGAACTATCCCCAAATACAAATGATAAAGAGTTTACAGAGAAAGTATTGCATGACATACCAAGTGTACGTAAAGAAAACTTTCATTTGTTTCCAGCGGTTGTAAGATTTTTATTACAGAATCCTAAATCAATAAATGCTGACACATTATTAAAACTTAACAAATTTATTAGTGTTGCAGCAGCCAAATCTAAGGAACTAAATCTTGACCAGAATCTTAATGGTATGCCATTGGATGAGTTTTTTAGAAATTTTGAAGGCTATGTTCATCAAGCGGATAAGGCTAATAGAGAAAATACCGCACATTATGGACAGAGTAATGGACATAATAATGGCTATACAATTGTTCCAATCCCATCGTTTTCAGAGGCATCTGAATATAGCGATTACACCACATGGTGTGTAACTCACCGTTCACAGGATTTCATTAATTATGTCGGTATAGGTAAGGGTTTGTTTTATTTCTTATTAAAAGAAGGTTTTGAAAATGTTCCAAGAAAGGTAGGCCCAAATTGTCCATTGGATGAATATGGACTTTCGATGATTGCCCTATCTTTTAGACATGATGGTTCTGTAAATACAGTAACCTGTAGATGGAATCATGACAACGGAGGTAACGACTCTGTAATGACTCCAGAACAACTTTCTAAATTAATTGGAACTGATATATATAGTATATTTAATCCAGATGATATTCAGAGTTTAATTCCTGAAGGTGTGGAAGTTTTGGATGATAATTTGAATTATGGTTTTAAATTGTGTCAGAATAAAACAACTGGCAATTTGTACATTTATGGTTACAACTTTAACGATAATGTTTGTTTCAACAGTAAAAACTATGTTGTCTATCAAGGTGAAACTGATGAAGGATATGAAATTTGTGCTCTAATTGATAGGAATGGTTTAATTCACGAGGCAGCTTTCGGTGATGAATGGATAGACACAATTGAAAATAATGGTCTTTTATTTGTCGCCAATACTGATGAAGAAGAAGATGGTGGCGGAATTTATAACGCAAAGACCTTGGAAAAGTTAAAAGAGATTTCTATTAGGGAATTAGATAACTATCAAAATATTCTTATACTGACTGATGATGATGGAGATAAACAAGTAATAGATAAAAAAACTAATAAGGTCATGTTTGATGAGTCTGTGGATAAATGTGTATACCAATATGGTAGGTTGGTTTGTTTTAAAGATAATCAAATTTCTGTAATAAATACAGATACATGTGAAATTTATATATATTGGGCAGACATCATTAGCAAGATAGGAGAAGGTGAACAAACCTTATACTTAATTCAAGATGAAGATGGAATGTTTGTTATTTCTGAAAAATTTGGGCTACTAACTCAGCTTCCAATAGAAGAGACTTTCTATGTTACACCATCGAAAGATGTTCCTGAAGAATGTGTATACTTGATTATGTGTAAAACACATGGTATAGCTCTCAAACAAAATAAAGGGTTTTTCTCTAATGTTTCATTAAAGGACTTCGAGAAACTCAATGAATTTACAACCATTACACCAATGGATATTAGAGAAATATTTGGATAGATACATGAAATGATGTGATATTTTAGCAAATAAACATACGTATCAACGCACGGCCCTCATTAAGTTCTGTTATCATAAATGTTAATTATTTAGATATTGTAACTATCTGATAATCAATATATTATAATATACATATATAAATACAAAAATATATAAAATTGAGGCGTATTAACTATTCTTCAGTTACTAATAATTTTTTATAATAACTTGATAAAGCCTATGGTTTTATTATATTTTAAATAGAGAAATAAAAAATAATGACTGTACAGGAAGACCATAAGACTTTTTATGATGATTTATGTAAAAGCATTAGTTCACACTTGTTGTCACACAAAGACATAGAATGTGCTATGTCAGAATGTGATAACACTTCCTGTGCAATGAATGTTAAACCATGGTTTTCTACAAAACAAGTCACATCTAAGAATAATAACCCACAGAATACTTATTTGCAACTCTTTATACATTTACATAAAGAATGCATAGACCCAGGAACTATAGTGACGAAGGCAAGACGGATAAGGATTTATCCATCACAACAGCAAAAGCAACTCTTTAAGCAGTGGTTTGGCGTTGAAAGAAAGGTGTACAATACTTGCATTAAACACTTTAACGGCAAAGAAATTGAAATTAAAGGGTGGATGAAAATGAGTACTACAATCTTAGCTGAATTTACTGAAAGCTATATTAAATCTGTGCCATATCAGATAAAGAAGATTGCAGTAAAGGACGCTTACACTTCATGGTGGACAAACTGCAATAAAACAAAGAAGTCTGGTAAACCATTTAAGTTGCATTATAAGACTCGTAAAAACCCTGTTCAGAGTTGTTACATTCCTAAATCCGCTGTGTCAACAAGTGGAATTTACCGCACTATCAGTGGTAAACTCAAGTTCTCTGAAAGAGAGTTTTTTAAAAATGACATCTGTGATTGTCGTCTCATTTATGACCACGGAAGATGGTATCTTTCCGTACCTCAGAAGATAACAACCATGCCGACCGAAAGCCAAGGTGGTATTGTTGCCTTAGACCCTGGGGTTAGGAATTTCCTTACCTACTTCAGTGAAGATGGACGATTTGGATGGCTTGGTGTACACGCCTTTGACAGAATACTAACACTTAACCTTAAGCGTGACCACCTGCTAAGCAGGTTGGCATTAACAAAGGATAAGAAGAAGAAAGGTAAACTGAAGCGCACGCTTAATAGGACGTACCACAGAATACAAGACTTGGTTGATGAATTGCACTGGCAGTGTATAAACTACCTTGTGCACAATTTTTCTGTCGTAGTATTCCCTCCTTTCGAGGTAAAAGGAATGACGAAGAAAGGTAGGAAGCTACGTAAGAGTATTGTACGCTCTATGCTATCCCTTCGATTCTTTGAGTTTAAGGAGAGATTGAAGCAAAAGTGCAAGGAGTGCGGTGTGGCGTATGTAGAACAAAATGAGTCATACACAAGCAAGACCAATAGCTTTACTGGTGAGTTAATGACTAACTTGGGTGGAAAAGAGTGGTTTATGTATGATGGAATTAAGGTCCATAGAGACCTTAATGGTGCCCGTAACATCTTAATACGGGCGATGAGAGATAGCTCCGCTGCAGGTTGAGATACCTGTGGATGATTAGTAACAAGGCTGACACTATTGTTAGGATTTGTTAACGAACAACTATCGGCGTATTCACGAAACATGTTATTCAAAAAATATTTTTTATAAATTAAAGAGAGAAGTGATGAATAATGTCGCTTCTCTCTTTTGTTTTTTTAACTTTTATTATTTGTATGGTAAAGTATTTTTTGCTATCTTTGCACCAAATAAAAATATACATGATATGGACTATTGTAAAGATATAAATAATTTTTCTTATGGTGTAACAATGGATGGTCATAATGATATTAAAATGATTAGTTGTTATATCGAACTTTCTGACGTTATTGAAGAGTATGGTAACGTTGTTATGCGTGTGGATTCATTTTCTAAAGATGATGAAATGTCTACTATCAATGAAGAAGTTATTGATGAATTGAATCTATATCTCTGGATTGAAATAGAGGATAAACTTCCTCTTTTACTCGACTGTATTGATAACTTTTATCTTTGTAATAAAACTAAGATTAACATCAATGATTTGTCAGATTTATTACATTTTGCTGTCAATATATTCTTTAATTGGGACATATCTTGTAATTCTTTTAGCGAAGATTTATTTCTTTTTCGAAAGTTTACTCTGTTATCTATTCCTTGCACGGAAATGCAACTTGCCCTATATGATGAAATGATAAACTATTTTAGTGAAAGAGATATGTAATAATATAAAAGAATATGGAAATTTCAAACAGAATAAGCCCGAATGTAGTACAACTAATTACAGAGCCAAGTCAATTTGGTTCCATTACCATTCATTCAATGAAATGTGAATCAAGCATGGCATATAACACATATCATCTAATTTATGAATACAGTGATATTAATGGAGAAGAAGTGAAAGTCGTAGACGAAATGATATTTGTTGAATATACTATTGGAGATAGTTATAATACAACTTCTTATCTTCCTTATGTTCTTGATGATGCTAAAAAAGTTTGCATAAAATCATTAAAAAATGTAACAGATATTAACGTTGTTGAAAAAACAATTAAACAAATATTTGAAGATAAACTTGCATTGGCTTATAAAGCATTTATACTTACCAACTATAACGAGGGTGAATTATTTAAATCTGTTTATAAGAAAATGAGTCTTGTTAAACAATTTACATATTATGTTGATAGATGTAAATGGAAATATTGTTCTGAAGATGTTATCCAAGTATCTTATACTTACGAGCCAATTGATGAAGATAATGGAACGGTCGTATTGCGTATCACAACTACATCGGAAGATGATACAATCTACAAAGAAGTTTATACATATACTTTATGGGAATATACTACTGAACAATGGATAGAGGACGAAGATAAAATAAATTTTCTTTTACAAAAATTCAATGACTATATTTTACGATATCCAGTTGGTATGAAATCAATCTATGCTTTGGATTTATTTAAGAAAATTCCTTCTATTATTTCTGAAGAAAACTTTGATGAAAAGAATGTTAATAAAGAATATATAAAAAATATTGTTTCACAAATAAAATTAGTTTATCAAAACTTATGAAGGAAAAAGAAATAAACTATCCAACAAATATTCAAGTGTTTAAAGATGGTTTAAATTTGGGGGATTTATGTCTCACAAAAATGAACTGTAAAATTGATATCCCACTTAAGCGTATAGTACTTAAGATGAAATATAATTATAAAGATGACAATTCCAAATGGACTGAAACTTTCCATATTCTAAAAGATGAAGACGAAGATACATTTGAAATAATTTTAGCGATTTTTGAAAATGCTGTTAAAGAAGCGGAAGGCTTAATGATTATGAAAAGTATTTCTCTTAAAGGTGTGGATATGGATGTCGACATAGCTTTATGTACAATTAAAGAAACTTTTGAACAGTGTTTCTATAAAACTATTGCACACATTCAAAAAGAAAATGTAACTGAAAATATAGATGAAGATTCTATAGTACTCGATGTTATTAACGAAGATAACAAGGTGGATTTTGAAAAAATTTCAATCATTCATTTAAGTTGTTTTTTTGATGCGTTAAGTAATACTCTATTAGTAAAATATAGATACAAATATACAGGTGAGTATTCTACTGATTTTATATATTCAACGACACTTAGAGTTCTTAAAGATAATAATGTTGGAGATATCATAGACTATTATCCAATTTTTAAATTAGCTGTATTTGCTGGTCTAAATAATGCTAAACATGAATGGAATTATGTTAGACAATATTGTAGTGAAGAAGACGCAATAACAGAAGAACTTAATAAAAGTTTCTTAGTTACTTACGCACATATTCAAGTCTTCAAAGAATTAAGTAAATAATTAAATTGTAAATAATATGGAAGGAAAAAATGAAAAATATCCTATCAATGCATGCCTCTTTCAAGATGGAATTTATCTTGGAGATATGTATGTGAATAAAATGATGTGCTTCTTGAATCCAGCTAAGAAGTGTATTGAAGTCGGCTATACATGGACTGCTGATGAATATACACAAGAAGATTTGTTAGAAAAGGAAGAAGTTAAAGTATTTGAAAATCAATCAGAAATGGCTTATAATATTATTCTTCCATCTTTTGAAAGTGTTGCTAAAGAAGTTGAAAAAAATATTAAAGCATTATTACCTCATTTCAAACGTGATGAAGATTTTCTTTTCCACTATTTTATTCAACAAGAATTTGAGTCCGCTTTCTTTAAAGAATATGCACGCATCTTAGAAGAAAAGATAATGGAAGAGGACGAAGACGAAGACTCATCAACTTTATCTCCGTATACAATTGGAATTACGGTAGATGAAAATGTTAGTGATATGAAGTTCTTTACCATAAGATTTCTTACATGTTCATTTTATTCAGAAGATAATTTTGTAAATGTTAATTATGTATATGTATTGAAAGACTCTGACGATAAAGAAAGACATACAAAGTCTTTTAAAATTTTTCACAAGACAAAAAATAGCGAAATGTCAGCTTTTTATGATTTCTTTAGAGCAGCATTAAAAGTAGGTTTGGAGAAGTCTTATTATATGTGTTGGGAATCAGTTAGTATTGATGATTCAATGTATTTAATTGAAAAAGAATTGGAACACAGTTTTTCTGCAATATATGATTTAATTCAAACAGCAAAAACAATATAATGAAACGTAAATTTACATTTGCAATAACAGGACATGAAGAAGTTCCAAATTTACCAACTCGCTTCACATATAAACTATCAGATATCAAAGACGATGTTGGTAAAATTATTGTATCCGTGCATTATGGAGATGCAAAGATTAAACGTAAGGTCGATTGCTTTGTTAGTGAAGAATTATGGATACAAGTCAGTAAATATTTTGATGTAGCATTTCAAGCATTGGAATGGTTAAACGTTAATTTCGTTTTTTCAAAAACATCTTCTGAAAATTTTGCATTGGCAGACTTCACATGGCATCTTCTTAAAAGGTGGCAAATGGAGTATCCCATAATGCCACTGAATGAATATATTGATATTTATTTGCAAAGAAATACATGCCTGATAACTGATACAATACATTATCTTCTTACAGGATTGAAAAAATATTATCACTAATTAATAGGTAAACTGGAGAGAATAATCAAGTTCTCTCCAGTTTTTATTTATAATATACCTAACTTTTTATATATATTCTAATATTCTTGATAGATATACTTTAGAATCGCTTGTAACCACTTATAACACAAATCTGTTAGATAAGTTGTATTTAATTTTGATGGACTTAGAAGTAAGGAAGATAAGAGTATAAGAGATTGTGTGGAACAAATAACAACATTTGTTGATGCTAATGGAAATATATTTGTTCTTCAATATAATCAAGAAGAAAAATTAACAACAATCTTTTCATTTGACGGTCTAAAAAGAAAAGATAATGGTCAAAGAGATTATATAGGTCAAATTGCTTGTTATTGCGATAAAAATAAACAACCATTTGTTCTTAAAAAGGCACAAGGGGGGAGGGTAGAAATAGATTCATTTTCCAAATATAATGATACATATCTGCCTGATTACAGAACTAAATTATATAAATCAGTATCAAAGTTCTAAATTTGAAATAACATTAAAAAAATATAAACAAATATTATGAAATACATTAATATCTTTAATTCAATGACAGAATTTAACAAGGATAAAGAAACGAATTTAAATCAACTACGTGTCGCACTTGTTAAAGAAAATGGGGGGAGTAGATAAGCTATTCTATATAAATTTTAAGTTCTATACTTATTCTGAATCTTCTTTAATTAATGGTTCAAATGGAAACTATATTACTAATGAAGATATACCTGTGAAGACAACTGTACAAGACATGTCTAATGACGAAACAATAAGAGGTGAAGGATTCTATAACTCTAAAAATATTGAAAGCATTCGAGGATTAACTTATAATGAAATTTCATTATTTTTATGTAATTTAACAATTACGCCAGATTCTCTTGATTTGATAGAAGACGGTAGATTAGTGACCAAATTTACATTAACAGGTCTAAAAAGAAAGGATAGCGATGTGAGAGATTTCGTAGGAGAGATTGCTTGTTATTTTGATAGTAATAATAATCCAATTTTATTAAGAGTTAATAGAGCGAATCCTGACCACCCTACAGTAGATGTGTTAAGTAAAGTTCATAGAGATTTTTCTAAATATATGGATAACCATGAACCAGAGAAACGAACAAAAGGTCTGCATTTAAGATTTGACCATTTGTAATTGAATAAAGTAAATAATGTAAGAAAATACTTATTCTAATATAGGAGAGAATGTGAATATAATATAATTCATGTTCTCTCTTTTCTTTATATATATATATATCACCAAACTATCTAATAATAAAACAAAAATCCTTGCCAATATAAAATATTATATGTATATTTGCAAATGTAAGAAGATAACTTATTTAATTGAAATAAAAATAAATCAAGTATGAAAGATATTAAAGAAAGATATTTTAAAGATGATGATTCTCCCATTTTTCTTAGTCCAAACGCTGAAAGAGATTATAGAGAAAGCAAAAAGGAATATATTAAAAACAAAGAACAATATGAAAAGTCTTATAAAGAAATTATGGCATATTATAAGGTCTTAAACGAAGGAAGAAAACGACTTGATGAAATAAAACAAATTGGAAAGAATAAAGAAACTAAAGATAGATAAAATAAAGTATTGAAAGAATAAACTATATAATACTAATATATCCACTATAAATAAACATATATGTACATAATACAAATCCTTACCTTCCAACTATAAAAAGAAAGAAAAAATATACTATGAAATAATTTTAACTATATAGAGATATAATAAGAAATAAGATAGGATAAAAATAATATTATATAGAAATATCCTTATCTGAAATATAGAGTTATTGAAATATAGATAAATATATACATGATATGAAAATATAATATTAAAGAAAAACATAGATATATTGAAATATTATAGAAGAATAGAGATATAGAGATATTATAAGATAAAATTATAGAAATAATATATATGATTTTATATATGTCATTATATATAGGAAAGAAGTATAACAGCAAAGGGAGATATACAGCAAGTGGAAATGTGAATGAGTGACAACTGTAAGAAAGTGTAACTGCAAGGGAGAATAGTGGAATGATATAGTTTGTAGGGAAAGGGAGGAATGGGGAAGGAATGGAACTTGAATGGACACTTTCGGAGAGATATACTGCAAGGGAGGACTTTTGAGGTATGTCTGCGAGGGAGTGTAACTGCAAGGGAGGAAAATTGATGAAAACGTGCAGGAAGGACTGTTTGGTGTCCATTTTTACAAAAAAAATAAAATTTTTTATAAAATTTTGAAAATTTAAAAAATTGGGAATATAGTATTAAATAGTGTTTATATTAATTATCTTATTTATCAATTTAGTTAATGTATATAAAATTATATGATTTTATTTGGCAGTTTAAAATAAAAGTAGTATCTTTGCATTGTGATTTAGAGAAGTCTTATTCTCCTCTGAGTTCCATACTCAGACTTATATATACTTAGTGGAAGCGTACAGCAGTATTAATACAGAATATAATATTGGTTTATTTAAACAACTTTGCTTCCTATTTTATATGCGGATAAGGTGTAATGGTGCACGCTGTGTTTTTCCAATACAGAGGAGTGGTTCGATTCCATAATCCAGCTCAGTTTGGTGCGTGAGAGGGTCGATGTCGTGACCTTTTAGTGAGATTGCTGCGGTCAGCATCCCCTCTCGCTTTTAAAGAGATTCATAATTACTTAAATATAAATTTTAGTTTGTTTAGATTTTAATAATTAGATATGATGTGTGTTTGCCTGTGATAGGTAGACACACATTTGTTATTATGATGATTTTTATATTGAATATGAAAAAGATTAATTATATAAGACCATTATGCAGTGTGATATAAGTTGGATGCGAACATGATGCTAAGACTATTGACGATTTGATTAATCGCAAGGGCGCTGGCGGTGTTTGTCCTTATAATCCTGAATATACTACAGGACCTCAATATAAACGTCACAAATAACATTAAAACCCCTCAATAGGCATATTATTATCTATTGAGGGATTATTGTTTTTATATTAGTTAAAATTATTTTTAAGTAGTTGTTTTGTGTCTTTATCTATTGTATTATGTCCACAGTGCCATTTATTGCATATGGGGCAGACATATGATACCATTCCTTGTTGTATTAGTTTAGGGTGCTGTTTAAGCCATTCTTCGGCATCGTCTTCTGTTTCGTAAGTGACTTTACTTTTCCATCTATTTTTGTCAGTTCTTGTCCAGTGGCATTTATCTGGTTCAAACTTTTTAGGTGGTGTTTTTCGGTAGTACGTCTTTTTCATCCGCATTACTTTGTTTTTTGTTGAATTTATTAGTTATAAAAAAATAGGCAAGCAGTATATTATATATTTGCTTACCTATAAATATTAGTATTATGTATTCTTTATATAGTTTTTCTCTTAATATGTTGTGATTTTGAATTTGTAATTACATTCTTTGATATTTTATATAAGATATATAGTAGGATATAATATGTTCCTATGTTGATGATTCCATATAGTATGTTAAATCCTAAGACAATCATTATAATGTTTATTGCTGTGATAAGAATTACTTGCCCTATACTATATAGTTGAATATTTTTTTGAATGATTTCTTTTATATCTTTTTCTTCATCAAATGTTATTATATCAAATATATTCATTACAATGAATGATTGATTAATAAAGAAGAACACAAAAACTAAATAATAATAATTCAAATAATCGTTTAATGTCAAAAATTGATATGCTGACAAATTAAAGAGTGTAAAGGATAATAATCCTATATATACGTTTTGTCTTGTATTCATATTTTATTCTTCTATTAATTGTTTTGTTTTATTATTCCAAGTATAACCATTATCTTTAAGAACTTGGAGGAAATCATTTATTTCTGGTAATGTTGCGTATCTTAGTGTTGAATACATTGGATATTTCTCATTAGTTACAGAGATACTTTTTGGTTTACCAAGTTTCATTGAAGCCCATGTTTTATAATAAGGCGTGTAATTTTTGACACTAACTGTTATAAAATAATCTTGTTCTTTTAAAATGAATATTTCATTTTTTGTTTCATCAACAATAAAATCTCCTTTTGTTAATCTATCCTTTTCTTTGCTTGATAGATTATATTTACCAACATAGACCAATTCATCCGTTACATCATTCCAAAGATAGCCCACTCGACTTAATCTATCAAATAGATGTTCCTCTTCACTTCTTCTTACACATCTCCAATTGCCATCTATTTTAAAAACATTTTCATCAATATGGATGAAATTATCTTTATCAATGAATGCGTATGTCCCGATAACCCCATCCTTTTTAGAAATATAATCTCTCATTAGGAAACATTCACCAGTTTCATCATTTGTATACCAACTATTTTCAAGTAAATGCTTTTTGATGATATCATAAGTAAGATTTGCATAGGTATCTATTAACACACCATTTTTATCATCCCATATATATCCCTCTTTATTTAAGAAATTAACGGCTTCTATTTCTTTTCTTGGAGTTGCTTTGGTAAAGTATTCAATACCCGTAGCAACAGCATTTATTTCAACAGTAGGGTCAACAGACCATGTAATTTCTACCCAGAACGTTATCTTATCTGTAGATTTATCATAATCTTTGAAGATACCAGTGGTGTTTACACTGGTAATAATATCTCCGTTCTTAAAAACATTATTCATATTTTTGTTTATTATAGTTTACAAACATTTGCTTCAGTTCCTTTAAGAGTTCCGTTGCATCTTCTTCTGTCTTAAAACAATTATGTAATGATATATATTTTCGCTGTGCTTTACTATTAATATTTCTTGCTTTAATCACCTTAAAATATCTATTAATAAAGTAATACGTTTCTCCAATTTCAGGCATCCAGCATAAATCTACAAGTTGCTTTAATTCCTCATTCCACTTATAATTCTGTTCTGCCAATTTATCTTTGAACAATTGTATATCTTCATCTGTAGCTTTTGTCCATTGATTTAAATGGTGTCCGATAACATCCTCTGCCATAAGAAAACCGTCACTCTTAGTAAAATATTCAGCGTATCCAATAATCTCTCCTCCATCTGATATTTCTTTAAAGATTGCTATTGCACAGTCAGTTTTCGTTTTAATAAAATCACCATCCTTAAACTCTTTGGTGAAATAAATCTTTCCATTCTCAATAGTTGCTATATATCCGTCTGGAATATTGATAGGTTGAATTTCATTTGGAATTGAAATGGAATTATCACTAATATTAGTAGTTATCATTCTTGGGTGTGAGAAGAAGTTATTTTCATCCTTATCCCATACATATCCATTTAATTTTAATATATCACGAATATAATCTTGTTGATTAGCTGTAGCATATTTCCAAGGAATAAATCTATTATACTCAGTTAAGACGTTACCATCTGTAGGTGCATGCCATACTCTCATCTTGAGTTTATCAGCAGTTATTCCCTTGAAGATAACAGTTTCTCCATCTCTGAAATAAATAACGTCACCACATTTGAGTTTATCATCATCTAACTCATATTCCTTACGCATTTCTTTTACATCATCATGCCAAACATAACATGTGCCTCTTAGTCTGTAGAGAAATTGTTGTTTCTCATAATCGGTTGAATATTGCCAAGGATGTGCAGGATTAAATCTTTGCACCTCACACTTATTACAACATTCGTCTATACCGTATACTATATTCCATCCTAACAACCATTCATCTTCTTCGTATCTCATGAAGATAAATGTTTCGACTCCGTCAATACTTGTAAGGAAATCACCTGTCTTGAACTTTGGTTTAGTTTCTTTCATTTCTTCAGTTTTATTTTCTTGATTAACCGATGAGACTGTTGCTTCCATTTTAATGACTTTCATAGAATCATCGTCCCATATATATCCGTTTTTCAAGAGCATTTGATTAAATTCATTAATTTCAGAATCATTCATTTCACGGAATGAGCCATCATTAAAAGTTTTCGTTTCTTTGAGAATAGTATGCTTATCATCTGCATTAAGAAAAGCTATGTATAAAAATATACTCCCTCCTTCTTCTGGGAATCTATTATGAAAATAAAACATATCAGCTGAGTAACATTTAACTATACCACTCATTTCTCCATTAGTGATATAAGTGCCTGATTCGAATTTTTGAATTTTATCCATTTTATTTCTTTGTTTTAAGTAATTTGTTAAATACTGCTATTTCTCTATCATTTGCATGATACCACTCCAAATCATCTGTATAAGCCATATCATCAATGATAACCAAATCATCCAAATACATTCTATCACTAAAGATACATAGTTTTCCAAAGAATATATTTTTGGTACTATTCATTTGATGATACTCTGCGTATATCAAACCATCACTTCTTACAATGATATCATTTTTATTTGGAGGATTATTTTCAAAATCTATCGGTGTTCTTTTACCACCATAATATAATTCTTTTGCATCTTCAACCCATTCATGACCATGTTCTTTAAGTTCCTGAATAAACTCATTCTTTTCTTCGTGAGTAGCTTTTCTCCAAGTTCCTATATTACATATAAACTTTTCACCTAAAATAAACTCTCGGGCAATAATGGAACTATCTTGACAATTATTATATGCTTTTGATATTATTCCAAAATCTACAGGCTCTTTAACAATAACAATATCGTCATTAACTGTGTTTACAATGAAATCCCCTTTTCGTAATTCCATTTTACTTTCGGGTGTTAATAAATCCTTATCCATTTTCTTTACTTACAATATCAAGTTCTTCTCTTATCTTATCAGTATTATATGCCAGTGCTGCTTCTTTTGCTCCGTCTACTGTAATGTATTCAGCTTGGATTGCGTCATTAATATAGAGTTCTGGATGCATAGTGTCTGCATTAATGTTGACGTGGAATTTATTATTAAACCCGTAAGCTATATTATCTTCATTCCATTCTAACTTACTTATTCTATCAATAATATCGTTGATTGCAGCCCCATACGTTATCTCTAAGGCGAATAAAGCATCTTTGGTTGGTAATGTATCACCGAAGTTACTTTTGCGCCTTACGTAGTGATTAATGCGTTCTAAGATAGATTTATAATTGTTTTCCTTCAATTTCATATCCATAGAATAATTCATTTAATCTTGACTTGTAATGTTCTTGCGCTTTCTCTCTTGCTTCATTGAGGTTATTGAAATTACCATATTTATTGTTATTAATAAAGAGTTGATAAATACCACCAAAATCTGATGGATATATTTCATATTTAACTTTATATCCGTATGCGGTATTGTTAGTATCCCATTCCAAATCTTTTAATCTTTCTTTTGCATCACTAACACCTAAACAATAACTTATTTGACAATATTCAATAACATCTTTTATTTGGATTTTGTCATCTGAAAATTTTTCTTTTAAAGTTTCTTCCAATGATTTTATATTATTTAATCTCTTTATGAAAGAAGTATAATCATCAATTTTAAGTTGTTCTTTATTCATAATCTCTTACATTAGTAATAATTCTATCGGACATAAATCTCATTACTTCATTTATATTTGTTTCATCAATATAATTTGGTAGATTGATTCTTTCTTTATTAATATATCCTACATATTGATTATTTGTTTCCTTTTTAATAATCATATTAATGAAAGGCAAATCGGCTTTGAAACAATATGGTTCTTCGTGCCATTGAATCTTTACATTTTGATTGATGCATTCAAAACCTTTAATGAAAGCATTTTTGATATCATTATATGTGAATATCTTTTTATCAAGATTGATAAAGTTAGATTCTCCAGTTTTATCTTTAAATCTTTTATTAGCGTATTCTCTTGCTTTTTCGTTTATATCCATATATTTATTCTTTTTATTTTAATATGGTGCAAAGTTATATTATAATTTTCATATATCCAACAATTTTGTGTTAAAAGTTAATAATATTATTCTGTTTATTTGGTACAACAAGATTTATTCTTTATCTTTGCAAACAGTTTTAAAAAGATATACATTATGAATTTGTTATTTATTTTTTGTGCTTTATTATGTTGTTTAATGGCATTTTCATTGATGGGATATATATTAGAACAGGAATGGATACAGATGATGCAAAGAATTTTTTCCTAAACATGATGCTTTTATCTATTTTGTCATTAGGTATTGGAATTTTGTTGACAATAGTTGAAATTTAATTAATCTGTATAATTTTAATTTTTTATTGTTTTATTTTGTTGTTCCGCACAGTGGTTGTTGTTACTCCCATTGTGCGGTTTTTAGTTAATATATTAGAGGAATGAAAGGATTTTGTTTTATGCATGAATATGGTTTAGATTTGTTAATTGAACTATTTGATTTAGATTATTATATTAGATAACATATTATTATGATAAACAGACTACTATATACATAAACACTAATTAACAATATACAGAAAACTGTATATTACTTGATAATCAATAAGTTATACTTATATAAGTACATACTTGCCCAAAAATTACGTAGAAAAAGAAGGATAAAAGATACATTATGTTAATTCATTTAACAATCTATAATTTGTAAATTATTGTTTAAATGTCTTTCATAGTGTTTAACTCATATGCAATATTTATGCAAGTTTTCTATCTACCATCCCACCCACCTCGTGTACACATTATGGTACACAACCGCCTACCTGCCCACCCATACTGGCACGTACTGCATCATATTATAATAAGAAAATTGATATAATAAAAGAAGGGATGTTCCGTAATTAGGACACCCCTTAGCATTTACATTCTCGTTTTATATAGTGGTTATATTTTTCTTTTACATAAAGTCCATACTTAATTAAGTACATACGCCTCAAAAATTCTGTAGATTGAAGGCTTATTATTTATATCTTTATTGCATATACTTTTTATATCTTTTCTTCTTTATATTGTATCTATTATTCTCATCTTGATAGTATATATAATCTTTATATCCTATTATTAATCGTATTTGTATCTTATCATATAAGCATGTGTTCTAATTTGGAACAGAAGATATATGTATCATGTTATGATGGATGTAGTATCTTATATCATTATCGTATCATATATAGTATGTATACATTATCTCTGCTTGCATGTCTGTTCTGTATAACCTTATATTATATGTATTTGTTGATAGTAATCATCAGAGTAGTAGAGAAGAATATATATTTATATGTTTATATATAATTCACACCCTTGGTATAATATACCATATAATGTACCATCTGTAAAGGATTACTTGACACATCATCCATGTTTAATCTGCGTATCATGCGACCTATTTCGAGATACTTCTTGTTTATGTTGGATATATTTCAGGAATTAAAGTGAGTCATTTTTAATAATTAGCATCGTACAATGTGATGATGCTTTCTGTGTCTGACTTAAATAAGTACACTTTAATACCCCTGTAAAAGTGGTTTAATAACGTTTTATAGCTTCTGTGCACGTGGGTGTTCTAACGCTTTAGTCCTTCATCGTGCACTCCACTATAATAAATAATAACTTAATTTTAAACTATGAAAAAACTTCATTCAAAATCTTTATTAACCTAATACCTCCTTTTAAGAAACACTTACTTGAACAATTGTATTTCTATATACTTTGAATTGTTCATCGGTTTCAACATTGAAATAGAACAATATCTGAAGGAGTCCATTTGAATCCAAATTATTGACACCTTCCTTTAATATTGAATGAGTATCCAACCCGTTCAATTTTTCTTTTTCGAACTCTCTGACATGAAGGTTGTAAGCTTCCAGTTGTTCCTTGGTTAAATCAATATAAACCTCCTGCTTATAATCTCCATTAAGTTCTACATTATCAATATTTTCAGGTGACTGAATATAAGACACCTTTGTTGATTTACAACGATTTATCATACTTAAATAAGTACAGGTAGTGTGTGTATGTATCCAGAAAGGAACCATTCCTGTCGGATATGTGAAAGAGTACCTGTTTTTCTCAATCACAATGCAAAGGTAAGACATTTCTTTTAATTGACAAAATATTTGGTCCATTAATTTTATATGATAAGTATTTTTTAACAGTTACACAAGTTCTATATAAGTGTTGGCATAATATACACATGCGTACATATTTAAAGATTTTACTATTTTAAGCACCTGTGAGAGTATTTCGGAATGTAGACTATAAATTTATATGTTTGGTTGAATAAAGCTTCTTAAAACGAAAATAAATAAGTTTGTTAAACATAATTAATTAATTTGGATAATTGATTTTTTCTTTGTAATTTTGTATCATTCAATTATAAATGAAATTATGGAAGAAAAGAAATACAGAATTAGAGAAGATATGTCATTAAAACTTGATGGTGGTATTACCCTTTATCGTATTGAAGCGTTAAAGGACTTTAGTGATGTAAAAAAGGGAGATATTGGTGGTTGGATTGAGAAAGGGGAAAATCTATCTCAAGAAGGCGACTGTTGGGTATATGGTAATGCCTTCGTCCGTGAGAATGCCAAAGTATTTGACAATGCTAAAGTTCGTGATAAAGCAAGATTGTTTAATGAGGTCCGAGTATATGGTAATGCTAATCTATGTGAAAATGCGTATATAAGTGATAACGCAGAAGTATTTGATTACGCAGAAGTGTACGGAGATGCATGGGTATGTCATAATGCTAAAGTTTTAGGTCATTCTAAAATTGCAGGTTTTGCAAGAGTTGGAGGAAATGATATTTTAGAACATACTGAATTAGTATAATAACCATACTTAAATAAGTACAAATAGAACATGAATGCGATAAACAAGTATAAAATTAGAACTGATATTTCAAAGGAGTTCAATGGCATTACCCTTTATAGAATAGAAGCACTAAGAGATTTTTATCAAATCAAGAAGGGTGATTTAGGGGGATGGATTGAGAAAGAAGAAAATCTATCTCAAAGAGGAACATGTTGGGTGTATGATGAAGCAATGGTATTTCAGAATGCTCATGTCAGTGGAAAAGCTATAGTTTGTGGCAATGCGAAGGTATTTGGATATGCTATTGTTACTGACAATGCAGAAGTAGGAGGTAATTCAAAAATACAAGATTGCGCAATTTTACAAAATGATGTTTCAGTATATGATAATGCACACATTTTTGATAATGCAAGAATTTCTAATAACGCACAAATTTATAACAATGTAAAGGTATTTGGATGTGCATATATTTATGGAAATGCTTATATATTCAATGATGTACAAATTTATGATAATGTTAAAGTTCATGGTTACACTGAAATATACGGGAACATTCATATATGTGGAGACGCTGAAATAAAATCAATTACTGACTACTATGTTGGAAAGAATACATGGAGTAGTGGTCGTTACTTTGTTTATACACGTTCAAATAAGAAGTGGAAGGTAGGTTGTTTCTATGGTACAAGTGAGGAACTTATCAAGAAGGCTTATGAAGATAGTAAGTTAAGCGGACAAGAGTACGAAAGAGTTATTAAATATGTAGAAGAAATGTATAATAACATAGAGAGTCATACTTAAATAAGTACAAAGTAGTACATAGGATGTTAAATTATAGTTAAATGCTATGTATTATTTGGTTATGTTAAAAATATTATCTATCTTTGTGGCAAATTATCAAAACATTTAGAAAATATGGAAGATTTTAGAAGTATTGCTTGGGAGTTAAAACCAACTACTGACTATTTGCATGATTATATGCTTAGGAAATTTAAGTCGGAAGGTAAAAATAGAAGTGGGTCAACACCGTACAGCAATAAGCGTAATAGAAGGAAAAAGAATAAACCAAAGAGAAAATAAATAAAGATGTTTGTAATATAATACCGAAAGGTAATCACAACGTATCTATTACTATCGCACCAATTTTTGTGATGTTTGTAACACTTTACCGCAAGGTAATTAACTTTTATTAACTTGGATTATTTGTATAATTCAAGTTATTTTTTTATCTTTGCACCCACAATTCAATTATAAACAAATTAAAATATAAGAATTATGAGTGCTTATACAAATTTAGTAGAGAGAAAGAGAAATGAAGTAATTTCTATGTTGAAAAAGAATAATTCAACATATTTTTTGACGGCACCATATCCACAAGTTAAATTTGTTATTCCAAGCAAGGACAAAGAAGATACAAATTCTATTGTTACTTTAGATGTTAAGGAATTAACACTTATTAACAATAAGTTAATGGTTAGTGGTACAACAGAACATGGTGAAATTTGTTCATTACCTATTGAAAATGTTTTAAGTTCCTATAATGAAGGAGAACTTATTATTTATGAACATATAGGCTTTACAGATGATACACTTTCTATGGTATTCCGTAATTTTAAATTCATTACAACGGCTTTGGAAAATAATTTCTTACGAATGTTTGAAATGTTTGGTAATGTAATTTCCGATACTGACAACGAGTTAGAACCATGTTTTATTAAAAAAGGTTTTGATGATGAGTTTGGGAAACTTTGGTATGAATTTACCGAAATTAAATTTAAAGAAGGGGAAATGTTTGCATATGACAATGCAAGTGAAACATATATCAACTTCAATGAACTTACCTTTGAAGATAAAATTACGATATGTAGACACTTCTATATCCTCACAGAAGGTGGTGAGAATAAAAACCTTTATATTAGTATGTAAACGTTAAATTTTAGTTAAAAGTAAGGGATTATTTGTGTATATCAAATTAATTTCCTACTTTTGCATTGTAAATCAATAAAACAAATTAAGAATTATGAGTAAATTATTAAAATTTAGCGAGAGTGATGTAAATAATTTGCGTATGTATATGCAAAAGAAATATCGTAATAATATTTCATTCGTTAATAATTGTCCTATTGTTAGAAAAGATATTGAAGAGTATGATGTATGCAACATTGTACTTAGTAAGGGCGATATTTATTTCCATTGCGTTAATAGACTTGATTGTTTGGATAATAAATTTATCCCTATGTCTGATTTATCAAGTGAACATGGTTTAAATCATATCTATAAGGCTATTTCATTGACTGAAACAATTTATGAATTAAGCGAGGAAGAAAGTGATTTGTCTCAGAAAATAATTGACAAGTTTGCAACTTTCTTAGCTTTAAATAATAATGAAATTATTGCTAATGAGAATGTTCGTACCATACCAAATGTAAATGGACATTTCACTTTTACAAAGGTTGTATGTGATAATGGTTCAATAAGGTTCTATGATAAGGTTAGTGACAAATGGATATATATAAATCAATTACGATTAAAAGACCAAATTATGTTATATCATATTTTCAAGAAGGTTGTTGAGGAACAATTATTTGATTTAATATGTCCTCCTATGATTGGAGATTGTTAACATATTTTTTTAACATATATTAAATTTAGAAATATGAATAATGTATATATAAACCCTATTCTATCAATTAGAGAACACGCAAAGGAAATAGAGAACGGCACTTATAGCGGTTTGGAACTTGCGAGAAAATTTCTTACATTCAATAATGATAAGAGTTATTTGGAAAATTGTGCATCTTCAATAGCGGAGGACGTTTACTATTGTAAGAAGTCTGATAAATCTTGTCATGTTGAGATTAATAAGATAGGAAACATGAAGGCAGTATATGAAATGAATTTATAATAAATTACCTATGGAAAAAGAGATTAACATAAGTCAGATTGCAGCCAAGTCTGTTTGTCTTGAATGGTTTGAAATGGAAGGTGATTTATTAGCCGTAACAAGTGAAGGAATATGCAAAATTAGTAAATCTTCTTACTTAAATAAAACTTGTTATGATTTCTATAGGGAATATGATGATAGGACACCTACTAATAGTTTTCCAACTTTAGAGGAGGCAAAAGAATGGGCAAGGACTATGTATGTAGACAACGTATATAGCGAAATGACAATTTGTGTTGATGTTTTTAATCAATTCAATAAGAACAAAAACTTTATTAGTGTTAAATAAATGTTAATAGTAATGGAATATTTTGTAGTTTCAATTTATTTCATTACCTTTGCACTACAAATCAATTAACAAACAAACAAACAAAAAGGAATTATGAAAACAAGACTACAATTAACAATTAGTGTTTTGGTTGAACATGACGAAAACATGACAGAAGAAGAGTTATTAGATACATTTGGTACAGAATGTACTTATTCAGTAACAGCTGATGAGATTGAAGGTATGAGAGTAGTTGACACTGAATTTACCGATATTGAAATTGAATAAACAAACTAATAATCATTTAGAATTATGAAAGAATTTCAAAAAGAATTTGATAGGTTAATGTATGAAACATATAACCGATATAACATGACAATTGCTTATGTTGTAAATTATTTGAAACCATTTGGAGAGAAGGGTTTACCTGTTGTTTGGGACGATGAGAATTATGTTGCGGACGCTGTTTACGATGATTGCGAATCTGTACGTTACGAGATTAACGCTATTCGTGTCGCTGATAGTGTATTGCCCGAACCGATACTTGAAGTACACGTGGTAACTAATAACCATGAAGTGTGCGATGAGTGGATAGCAATCAATGATTTTGACATTGAAACAGCATTTGGTATTATTGGTTGTATTAAATTTGAACAAAGCAAGTAAACGTTATGACAAACAATCAAGCTATTATCAAGGGATATTTAGACGATATTTCTAATTACTATCGTGAATGTTTTGATGAAGTTAAAACTGAAATTGAAAAGTATGGACAAGAAGGTGTTTCTGTGTTGAATAATAACTACCCTTTCAAGTGTTATCTTTTACAAGGCACAGCTATTAATAAAACTTGTTCGCTATTATATATCGACAAAGTAAGAAGCAATAAAACTGATTACTTTACAAGTTTTGAAGGTCATGTTGTTGTCGAAAATGGACAGAAGTGTGATAAGTGGGTAAATATTGATGCTATGCACATGGAAGACGTTTTGTCTTTAGTTGATAGGATATATTTTGATTAAAAAAAATACAATAGAAAATAATTTAGTTGGTTAGTTAGTCAATGTTTTTCATAATCTACCATTGCTTGTGATAAGTCATGGTAGATTTTTTGTTTTATGCACTTTATTTCGTTTCTAAAGAGTTCTTTTGTTTTATCTGATAACTTATATAGATAGTTTGTTTTAACGTCTTACAAAGCAAATATTCTATCAAGTGTTAAATTAATATTAAAATATAAAATCTATTTGGATATATCAAATTAAATAATTATCTTTGTAGTCGTAAATCAATAAACAAATAGAAATTATGAATGCAATTAATTTAAATAATAAGATAAAAGATTTAAAGTCTTATTCAAAAAATGAATCTAATAAGATTAGTGAGTTTTTTAAAACTCTTTTTGATAGGACTATTATTGACGTGGACTTAACACGCAAGGACGTATCTACTATATTAAAAACCGATAGTAAATCTGTTTTGTCACCTCATATTTGGTATTTAGATTATAAAGGAAAAATCATCAAACTTATGTTTGTTATGAATGACAATGAGAGATATAAGCGTCTATATATATCATCTGAATTAAATGTAAGTGATGATGTTATTAATGCAATCGGAGAAAGTTTCAAAAAATAGTTCAATATTTTTTTTCAAGTAGTGTGTTTTAACTAATATGGTTGACATACTACTTTTAATTTAATAGACTATTAACTTTTATTAGTATAAAATATTTGGATAGTTCAATTTATTTTCTTAACTTTGCAAGCGTAAACAAATTAAATATAAAGAATTATGGATAAATCATTTAAATTAAAGTTTTCGGAACTTTCAATGTCAGCACGAGAGAATTTAGAAAAGAGTGCGGAGGAAGTATTGAATGTTATGCGTGATATTGTTATATCATGTGGGGGTAAAGTGGAAGTTATCTATTCAACTTTGGCACCTGATTTTGATGGGTGGTCGGATAACTCATTGTTGGATATCAATGTAAAAGAATTGTCTGTAAATGACGAAACGGAAACAATTGATATTACTTACATTGCTAACAATGAAGAGTTCACAGAAGATTTAAAATATTGTTCTGATTTTCACTATGGAGATTGGATAGCTATTTTGGACGAACTTGTAGGAACTTATGCACGGACAAAAGAATGATGATGATTTATATTTTGGTGGTAGTTATAATCATGATTATAACGTCACATAGTTACGATGAGTGGAAGGATAAAATAGATAATATGAAGGAATAGGGTTCACAGAGACCTTAATGGTGCCCGTAACATCTTAATACGGGCGATGAAAGATAGCTCCGCTGTAGGTTGAAATGCTTACAGATGATTAGTAACAAAGCTGACGTTTTTGTTAGGATTTGTTAACGAACAACTATCGGAATAGGTTATAATTTAGTTTGTTTTTTTTATTAATCTATCATTGCTTGTGATAAGTAGTGATAGATTTCCTTTTATGTGTGGTTTATTTTCATTCTAATACTTTATAAGTTATACGATGATAAATTACAAGTCGTGAGTAATTCTCACGTCTTAAAACGTCTTATTTGAGATTATATAATATATTGTGTGTGCGTATATAATATATAACCTATAAAGTGATATGTTAAATAAGTGTTAAAATCAGAAATATGTTTGGCAGTTTGCAATTAAGTTAGTATCTTTGCAAACGTAAATCAATAAACAAACAATTAAACAAAACATTTAGAGTTATGGAATCATTAAATTCTGTTTTAGAAAGAAACAGAGAAACAGCTATTAAGTTGATGTTGGATAATGAAATTACCCACATATCAATTACAGATAATGCAAATTATGGTAGAGATACCGATACACCATGCGTTCTTCTTGCAAATAAGCAGGGAGAAGTTTACGACACAGAGGTAACTGATATTAAGTTAGTTCGTGGCGATTTATTAACTAAGGACGATATATACATCAAGGTAGTTAATACTACCGATTTGTCTTCTCATGTATTTGTAGACAAAGAAGGATATATTAGTCGCAATGATTGTTATTACCATACCGATAACGCAGTGTATCTTGCTATTGAGTATTATTGTCAAAATTTCTTGTATTTTGATGATAAAATTTACAAGTTACGTAAGGATATTGAAAAAAAGTTTATCGAACTTCTTTCAGACGAGGACGAGAGAACTTTTATCTTTGAAGATTGCGATATGTTCCACACTTGCATAGCTACAAATGAAGAAAGTTTTAAAAGCATAAGCGTGGAAGATAAACGTGTTATGTTGAAAGCAAATACACAGACTTTCCCTTTAGGTGCGCTTAGTATAGAGGGAACATACAATTTATTACAACACCTAATAGATTGTTTGGAAGATAAGTGTTAAATAAAAGTTTAAAGTAAGGAAATATTTGGTAGTATAAAAATAATTGCTTACCTTTGCACTCACAATTCAGTAATAAACAAACAAATTAAGAATTATGGAAAATTTAACTATTCGTGTGATTACATCTTCAAATGTTGATGCGTATGTAATGATTAACAATGTTCTTACATTGTGTTCTATCAAGTTTCATAGTGTTGATACATTAAGCGGTGTTATTCTTTACATGGTCACATCAAAGGGAAGTGAGGAGAAAGTAATTTCCAAAAATAAAAATGGTGTTACTTTCTTTGAAGTGTCACAGAAACCTTTTGAAGGCAAGATAATGAAAAATTTTGTCGCTTACAATTCTGTAGAGGACTATGAGAAGGATATCCGTATCGAGGAGGAGTTGTCACTTGTAGACTTCTTGAATGGTTTAACATCGGTACGTGAATTGCCTGCACAACTTGTTAATAATGGCGGTACTAATTTCTATGATTTTGTATCTTACAAGTTTGCAAATGGTGATGTTGAGGAGGTACACATAGGTGCACCTATTATATATGGAGAGAATGGAAAGTATGATAACGCTTTCAAGGGTATTTACAAGACAAGGGAGGAGGCTTTGGCTTGGAATGATATTAAAGTATCAGAGAACGGAACTGAAACTATTAAGGAGGGTATTCTCAAGGCACTTTCGCTAACAGACGAGCAGAAGGAACTTGTTGATGAGTTTATGAAGATGAAGGATAAACTCAATGAGAATAACATTCAAATCATTTATGATAATGACGAGTGTTCTATGTCATTTCTCAACACAAGCAAGTATGATTTGGAATGTGCTTACAAAAAGGAAGAGATATATGATAATGACAAAGAAAGTTATGAGGAAATTTCAGAGTTCTTATATGAACCTTTGAAAAATATCTGTAGCAAAAACCCTACATATGATATTTACGACTTTTACGACGGAAAGTATTTTGTAAGAAAGAAGTAAGTAAGATAACAAAATATAAGTGCTATTGATTGAATGTTGATAGCACTTATAATAATATTAATTTTCAAAACATACATTTATGTTACCTATTTTCGGTTTACATTTAGGCACTTATGCAATATCCCTTCAACATGACGAGATAGAAAAAGACAAGTTGAATAATTTTAATATGCTTTGTGTCAAAAAGATTGAATATCCTACTATGGAACTCTTTTTTCAATTGGGAAGGGCTGCAAATAGTGAACCATATAGTGCTACATGGTATTTACAAATTCACGAAGGTATCTATACTCTTACATTTTCAAAAGATGATGTAGATAGTACAAACTATTGTTACCTTAAAATTAAAGGTACAAAGGAATGTAGCTTGGAAATTGCCGATAAGTTATTAAACTATTTCACAAAGTATGAAATTAGTTTTAGAGAAAAACTACATAACTTGTCAAATGACGAACTTATTAAAATAACAAACCATTATTTCAGTAAAGAAATTTGGTACGAGTATTTTCTACAAATCGAAGGGGAGAGTACGGAACCACATAACAAACTTTTAAAAGATTGGTTATGTAGGTTGATTTCAACTCATTTAGATATAGATAAACTTATAAAAGACGGCTTTTGGCAAACATAATTCTATAAATGTTTAAGCGGTGTATTTGCATAGAATTGCTTATATACCGCTTTTCTTTCGTTCTAAGCGTTTTAAACTATAGTTTAGTATAATTGTTCACTTAGATGTATTTCAACGTCTTAAAACGCTTTTATTTCATGTTTGATAATTCTTTCATTCGTATGCGTATATATTATATCAATATAGCGTTTGTTTTTGAATTGTTAATTATATGTTAAACATTTAATTTCTTTTGGCTGTTTGAGATTTATTATCTATCTTTGCAGTCATAAATCAATATTAAAATTATGGATAAAATTAAAGAACTTATCAAGCAATATGATGATATTAAAAAGTCTATTGTCGATGCTATTAAAGAATTTGTTGAGAACAAAGGAGGAAAGATAACAATAGAAAATGATTTTTATATTAATGAAGATGATGTAGAAATTGAACTACAAAGTCTTTACATTGAAAATGATATATTATATTACAATTTTTGTTATTATGATGATTTAGAGGAAGATAATGCCCCTATCAGTACAGATTCTTTTACTGGTGATACTTTTCGTGAGTTGTTAAAATATCTTGACAATAACTTTTAATAAAACAACTAAAACATTTAGAATTATGAAACAGACGTTTTTAAAAAAACATTTGGAGGACTTGAAATCATATACAGAGGAAGAGTTTGATAAGATTGACTATGAATTAAATCTTATTGATATGTCCGTTGTTGATGTGGACTTAATTCGTAGGGATATTGTTAATCAATTAGGAAGACCCGTACATACTTTCAGTAAACATACTGATTGGTATTTGAATTATAACGGACAAATATTCAAGGCTATGTTTGTTAATGGTGATAATGGAAGGTTTAAGACATTGTATCTATCTTCGGAATTACCGATTAACAATAAAGTTATCAATGCTATTGAAGAGAGTCTTAAAAAGGAATTTGATGAGAAGGAGGACGAAATTTAAATGTTCATAGTTCGATAATTTGTTTATAGTGGCGTAACTTTCCTATATGAAGGTTATGTCACTTTTATTTTTAGTATGTAGTTAACTTTTATTAATATAATATTTTTGGTAGTTTCAATTATTATGATTAATTTTGCAATCGTATTTCAATAGTAAACAAACAATTAAAACAAATAGAATTATGAAAACAGAAAAGAAGTTTAAGTTGAGAGAAGACCTTACAATGTCATATAATGGTCACAAACTCTATCGTATTGAACTATTACGAGATTTTAGAAATCTTCATAAGGGTGACTTAGGCGGTTGGGTTGAGAAGGAGGAAAACCTTTCTCAAAAAGGTAATTGTTGGATTTATCATGAGGCAATGGTATATGGTGACGCACGTGTTTGTGGAAACGCTACTGTTACAGGTTATGCACAAATATATGACAATGCAAAAATCTTTGATGATGTGACCGTTTATGACAATGTAAAAGTATTTGGCAATGCAAAGATTTTTGATAATGTTATTTTATCAGATAATGCCCAAATATTTGAAAATGCAAGTCTTCATGATTATGCACAAGTTTATGAGAATGCCATGATTTATAGTCATGCTTTAATTACCGATAATGTACTTGTTTTTGGTAATTCAGTTATTAAAACTTCTGTCAAAGGTAAAGCAGTGATATGTGGTAATGTTGAAATTAAGGAAATGTCTGATTATTATGTTGGAAAGAACATATGGAGTAGCGGACGTTATTTCACGTACACACGTCCTAATAATATGTGGAAAGTAGGTTGTTTCTATGGAACAAGCGAGGAACTAATAAAGAAGGCTTATGAAGATAGTGAGTTAAGCGGTCGTAACTATGAACGAATTGTTAAGTATGTAGAGGAAACATACAACGACATTGAAAGTTGTAAAGGTTGTTAACATTATTTAGTACGGATAATTTGTTTATATGACTTTTTATCCGTACCTTTGCAAACATAAACAACAAGGGAATAGTCCCACAAAAACAAACTAAAACATTTAAGAGTTATGCTACAGATTGATTTTCCAAAGGTTAATTCAATTATTAATGCTTTGTATGATGAGGAATTTGATGATTATAGTGATATCAAATTTAAGGAAAAGTATAATAGGACCGTTAATTTACCTATTGATGATATTATTCGCATACTTGGTGTACCAAATACGAGAATTGATTATAATGCGGATAGTTGGTATTTAAATGTTAATGATGATATTATTCTTATAAGTTTGACAATAGATAAAATTTCTCGAACATATAATAAAATTCAGATTTCAACGACTAATACAAAAAATGAAGATTTGGAACTTATCCTCAAATATTTTCTGTTTCTTTCTAAAGGTTATAAAAACTTGTTAGAAAAGAAAACAAATAGTGAGTTGTTGGAACTTGTTGATACATATTTCAATGCTGATGTTTGGTATGATTTTGCCTTTGATACTGATAGTGATTCAAAAGTATCTTTTAAGAAGGTATTGAGAGAGTTTTTGATTAATAAACTTTTAGACGAGGTTTCTTTACATGAACTTATCTCTGACGGATATATTGAACTTGATTATTAATTCATAATTCTATACATTTGTTTATGGTAGTGTGTTTTTACTTATATAGTTAGCACACTACTTTTTTATTTAATTCAATTAAAGTTTTTGTTTAACATCATTTAACGTTATAAATTTGGTGGTTTGAAAATTTATGCTTATCTTTGCAAATATAAATCAGTAATAGTGCTGAAACAAACAATTTAAAACAAATAGAATTATGAAAGAAATTCACTATTTAGATGATTTGAAAGAGTTTTTAAACGAAACAATTTCTACTGCGGTTGACAAGTTATTGAAAGATAGAACAAATAATTTTTCAGAACTTATTTTAACTTTTACAGCAAAGATAAAGTTAGAAATTACCGAAATATCTTTTAATAATAATTCTGCAATACTTCACCACTATAAGGTAGGACGTTTCAGTGTTCTTGAAATAGTAGATAGTTATAAGGAAAATTATGGCTGTTTGGTAAAAGTAGAACGCATAGAGGAAAGAATTGGTAAAATTTATTACAAAGTGGGGTTATATAAAAAACCATGTCCTTCGTTTGATAAACTAAACAAGTTTATTCCTAATTTAAGACCGCTAATGTATTATGAAGTTAGTTTGCATCGTGAAAACAAAGATATTAATGAGTTTGGAGAAAGAAGGTATCTTTGCTATGACGAAAACGCCTGCAGAAGATTGTACAACACTTTGGAAAGGTTAAACAAAACTTATGGTAAAATTATTGTCTTAAAGCAGATAAACGAACTATGGAACGAAGGTGAACTTGGTTCTCCTGAAAACTTTGGACTGCGTATGTGCCGTTTGGCTGTACAATGTTACTCAACAGAAATGATTTACGATAAAACCCTATTTGTTGCGTTCTAACGGCTTGTTTTTGATTTAGAGTACAATTATACTGCAAATGTGGTTATAACGGCTTAGAGAGCAAATAAACGCTAATCTGAGCCGTTTATTCTTTTTCTACTCTACTCAAAAAATTCTGAAAAGTGAAAATTCCTTCAATTTTTTCCGTTTTTCATGGCCTGGCCACGGTAATTTTTAAATCTAAAGTTGGAATATGATTTTTATTAAAAATAAAAACTTTCCAAACAATGACTTTTCTATTGCACTCTGAAAGTTTTAACTTTTTCTTTTTTTATATTTTTTTCTTTTTATAATATTATAAATTAATACTAGAATATATAATTAATTTATTATATACTAGATATTATATTTTAATTATATATTAATTACTAGTATTATATTATTATTACTAGATATAATATATACGCATGCGCACGCACGAAGGAAACTTTTGCAGAAAATTTGAAAATAATAAAACTATCATCATTCCAACTGAAATAATTTAAATATTTGCGTTTTGACGCTTTATTTTTTGTTTTATGAGTAAATATACCACTTTGTAGTATAAAGTCCCTTATAACGAAAATAAACAGCCTTATAGCTAATTTATTAATTTATACTTCAATTGCAAAGTTATTATCTAAATAAATTAACATAAATTTATAGAAATGTTAATCTCAAGTTAAAAAGAAAAATTTACTTGTACATTCCAACTTTTATTACTATCTTTGCATCGTAATTCAAAACAACAAGGGAATATTCCCATATAACAAATTAAAACAAATAAGAATTATGAACGTATTTCAAGCAGCAATGATGTCAGAAAATTACTTTGAAAATGTCATGGCTGAAAGCGGATATGAACGTTTTACAACATTTTCAAGTGATTTAACAATTGCAGAATTAATGGGAGGACAGAAGGCAATTGAGGAAACCTTTAATCGTATTGTAAAAGAGTGGAAGGACGATGTGAAATATTTTACAGAGTTTACTATGGCTCTTAACATCAAGGCATGGGAATTACATGAGAGAGGAAATGAGCAACTTACAAGATTGTACACTGAACTCTATTATGTTGCACGAGATAAAGCACTCTCTACTTTCAAAGGTGATGATTTAAATTACTTTATTCAAACAACCGATTAAAAACAAAATATTCATAACCTCCTTTCAAGTGAAGGGAGGATATGAATAAATAAACAATTATAAAAAGATATAAATACATTAATATATCTAAATATAAGAATATAATTAAATAAATATATAAAATTAGAAGTCATGAGTAACAAGTCAGTAAGCAAATATCTCAATGTGAAGTTAGAAGATGATAACACACCTTTTGGAGGTATATCATTTATCGGGCAAACGTTGCAAGATTTTTTGGAGGAAGTTGGTGCTGAAAGAGAAACAAACATGGACAAAGTAAATGAAATGTTAAAAACTTGTGGTATTTCTCCGATTAAGTTAGATTAAAAGGAAGGACAATAATATGGGAGAAAATAAGAAAAAGAAATATCAATCAGTAGCCGTTGCACAAGTGAAGGACGGCAAAGTAATTGCACGTTATAATTCATGCACGGAGGCTGCAATTGCTTTAGGAAGTAACAATCGTGCAACCATTGGAAATATTGCAGCGTGCGCAAATAAAAAGCGTAAAAGTGCTTTAGGATATCAGTGGTTGAAACTTACAAAGGTAACAATTACAGCAAAGTAAGTAAAACAAGTTAATATACTTGCAAATGAATAAAACAAGTAAATATGATTGTATTACATAATAAAATAAACAATAATGGAGGGAATATATAAGACATACATAGAACAAGATAGGAAAGATGCTATAAATCGTATGGAAAAATTCAATACGTTTGAAGTTGATTTTACTATCATAGTAAGAAGTTCACGCCCTTCTATAAGGGTTGTTGGTGAAGGGTGTGTATGTACAATCATAATAAATGAAGTACAATATGATAAAAATAAAGACGTATTTACTTTGAAATACGAAACATACAACACACGAATAGAAAAGAGATTAAATGAAGATGAGTTTTCTTATTCTATGTGCGATTTTGTATTTAATGAAGTGTTGAATTATATCAATATATCAGTGTACAAGAAAATATAAACATAGTTACCTCATGAAGGAATATACAAATACCTTTATGAGGTTTTCTTTTGTTATCTAATAGCTTATATTCAACTTTATAGGTACATATAAGGTTACTATTATTTAAACGTCTTAAAACGCATATATTAGATTCATTCATGCGTATGTGTATATTATATAATCTTCTATAATCATTCAAATGTTAATTAAAAGTTAAAATAAGAAATTTACTTGCGTATTTGAATTTTTATCCTTACATTTGCAAGCATAAATCAGTAATATTGCTGAAACAAACAATTTAAAACAATTTAGAATTATGATTAAGTTTGAAAACGAAATTGCCAACGCTTACAAGCAGAGTGAAGAGTACAAACAGAAGGAGAAAATGTTTTCATTGAGAGATAAAATTCTTTCTTTGGGTGATAGAATTATAGATTTGATAGATACTGCAAATCATTTGATAAAGCATAGATTTTTGCTTGTTAGTACACTTAAACATAGTAAATTAAAGGAAAGTGATAAAACACGTACTTTATGTGCAATTGCTAATGGTTGGGATGAAAAATTAGGTTTTCTTAGTTGTTATGCAATTATAGGTGATGATGATGAGAAAGAAAGAATAAAATATATCGGTGTGGAAAACGGTAGCACAGAGAATCCAAAAAATCTTATGATTTCTCAGGAAGGTGTATTTTACGGCACTTTTTGGAACAAAATAGATATTTTTGAATATCCATATCCTCAAGACGTAATAAATGATATGGAGTACTTTTTGAATAATTTTGATAAGTTTGAGAAAAACTTTTATGACAAGATACAAGAGTTGTGTTGTAAAAAATAAGTGAACAAAGAAGGTAAGTAGTTTGAGAATAATTGCTTATCTTCTTTGGTTTACATCTAAAATTATAGATATGTTAATTAAATGTTAAATACTTAATTTTACTTGCATAATAAAAAACTTATTTGTACCTTTGCATCAGTTATTCAAAACATTAACAATTAAAACATTTAAGAATTATGAATTTAGTTAATATTGAAAAGTATTTTGAGAATAAGTTAAAAGATACAGAGTGGAAGGTTAGCACGACAATCAACGAAAAAGAGAAACAAGTTGAACTTTCGATTGAAAAATGGTCGCCTACAGGACGTGATATTGTTTTTGAGTACGAGTTTAAGGACAACACTACAAAGGAACAAATTTATAAAACATTCAAAGAATATGACGAGAGTTATGATGTATCATATGAAACTTACATTTGGCTTGATTGGGACGGACACGGAAAGAATGGTGCACCCTATGAATTGAAGGACGTATTGGAAGATACTATGTGGATTAAGAATGAACTTAAGAAACTCTCAACACTATTCGAAATTAAGTAAGAACAAACAAATTTAAATAATAGAATTATGAACGGACTATTTAGAAAACACGCAATTTCTTTAATGAAAGCAAATGATATTAAAGAATTAACGTTTATCAGTAATGAAGGCGAATGGTTAATCGAAGATGTGCCTTATGTTCTTTGTCAAGTAAAAGAAGATATTTTAGATTTGGCAGTTAGTAAAGTCATCTTGAATGATGATGATAAATTGCAAATTATTGTAAATGATTGTGATGATGTTTATAGATTAAACGAGTACGACCCATTATATAACACAATGGAATATGTTTACTCAACTATAATAGAAGACATAAACAAGGAATTGGGAAATGGTAACTGATAAGAACGGAAAGGAACTTTATTGCGGAGATTCGGTACGCTATAATAGTGATAGTGAAAGTTTCTGTGAAGGTGATAATGAACTGACATGGGTTATTTTCAGAATGAGAGATAATGGTGTGGCAGGGGATAGTGAAATTTACATTAAAAATGGGTGGGAGGAAAGAACCGCTTATTCTTATGAAATTGAAAAGATAGAAGACGAAAACAATTAAAATAAATACTTTCATAATTTAATCCTATCAACGTAATATAATACATTGCGTTGGTGGGGTTTTATTTTGTGTTTGACGGACTTAAATTATATTCTTGACAAGTTATAAGAAAGTGACTATAAAACACGCTTAAAACGCAAATTATGGTTTAACTGTATATCCTTCATGCGTATGCGTAATATATTATATATAGCATATCGAAATAATATCTCAAGAGTAATAAAGTTAATTATATGTTAAATATAGATTTTTATTTGTTTATTTGAAAGTTTATTGTTATTTTTGCATACATAAATTAATAACAAATAAGAATTATGAATAATAGAGAAGAATTTAAATATTTCCTTATGTCTTTTATGAGAAGGAATAATATAAAGGGATTCGTCTTTAAAAATGATGTACCCGAAGTTTGTGCCGATTTTAACGGAAACTATTGCAATGTTTCCGTTAATAAAGTGATAATAGATGATTGTTTCGATTATGATAGATTACTATATTACGTAACATATTGCGGTAACAATTATATTCTTAATGATATGGATATTGATACATACTCTAAATGGGAGGTATTCAATTGTATTAAGAGAAACTTTCTTAATAACGTATATCCTTATGAATTTGAGGAAAGATTTAAAACTTTAAGTGTTAAGGAAAGAACTTTGATACACAATGAATATGCGTTATTTAACGCTGTAGATGATTATCTAATCCCTATGGAATATTTCGATATTTTTAAAAATATGGAGATTGAGTGTGGAAAGAAACCATTAATTTGTGAAGATAAGTTTAACAAAAAAAGTAAATACTTTGTATGTGACAAAGAAAGGAATACAAAGAGTTTGACAAGAAGGGAGGCATCAGATATAACTTTCAAATATCTAACTGAAATGTATTATGATATTAACTTTATGAAAAAATTACATGAAAAATATCCTATCTTGTTTGGAGATAAATAATAAGTACACTTTTAAGTAACATTTAAAAATAAAGTTATGATTAATATAGATTTTAAAAGATTCAATAGAATTTTTGACACCCTTCAACTTGAAGAGAAAATTTTTATACACAATACATTTGCTAACAATAATAATGAAGAAATATTTTTACACCCTATGTGTGATTATGGTCAGTGGGTACATTCCTTTAATAGAAAAGATTTCAAAAAACAACTTAACTTTATAAACTTCAATACTAGACATAATTTTTATACGTGCGATAAAGATTATAATATTAAAAGTGTTACCGATAATGAGGCACTTGAGTTAGTAAACAAGTATCGTGATAAAATATTTGAAGACAAAGAAACTATGAATTACGTAAATGATTATTTGAAAATGTCTATATAAAAGACATAATTTATAACCGACACGAAACAAATGTCATGTCGGTTATTTTTATGTATTAACTTTGTTTAACTATAATAATTTTGTATATTCGATTTATATCATTAACTTTGCAAATATAAATCAATAACAAATAGAATTATGAAAGAAGTTAGAATTGGTGCGTGTGCAATAAAGAATTATTCATGTGCAAATATAAAAGGAATAAAAGTTACTTTAGATTTCGGTATTAACACTGATAAAGATAGTGTATATCAGTTTGAAGGTAAAACGTTGTCGGACTTTGAAGACAAGGAAGGTAACATAAATGAAGATAAACTATTTGATTATGTTACAACTTGTTTACAAAAGCGAAACAGAAAGTAATACACACTTTACAAAAAATTAAACAAATAGAATTATGTATCAAGATAATAGAAAGAAAGCTATCGCACGTATGAAAAAGAATCGTACGTTCATTGTAGATTTTAGTGATAGGAAATTGAATGAACGTCCATACATTGAAGTATTATCAATTAATCATCAAGATGTTTATATGTGTGCTGTAAAAAGAGTTTCTTATAACAAGAAGACAGATAAATTCTATTTTACGTCCACTAATTTACTTAATGGAGAAATGGTTACATCATCAGAAGATAGTGTATTATCAGATGATATGTGCGAAAAAGTTTTTACTAACATATTAGTTTAAGATTATGAAACAAGTAAATATTAATAACCTTCAAATTGAAGTATATCAGAAGGAGGATAACATTCCCGACACTTGTACAACATTTATTACGCAAACAAAACCTATTGCGAAGAGTGTTTTAGAAAGTGTATTTGGAGAACCGACAAAGGACAAATTAAGTAAAGATAAAGAGATACATTACACGTGGGTTATTAGTGTTAATGAGAAGTTATTTGAGTTGCACGATTGGAAGAGTGGAGAGTGTGATGATAACGAGCCTATTGCATGGAGTGTTCGAAGTATAGACGCATCAGAAACACTACAGAACGAGTTTATTAAAACTCTCAACATCTTAAGTATATACAAATAATAATTCGATTAACATTTATAAATATTAAAAATTTGCACAAGTCAAAATAAATACGTACTTTTGCAAATGTAAATCAGTGATATTGCTGACACAATTTAATTAAAACAATTAGAATTATGAAACGTTGCTTAATTTGGACAAACATTGACCTCTATGATGAGGAAACAATGAAGGAAACACGTGAATATATGCGTGAACAAAACTTCAATGACCTTTCAGACAATAACGTAATGAGAGTTATTGACGAAACAAATAATATGTACATTGATGACGAAAGAGATAATCTTTCTGAAAAATATACTAATTTTAAGGGGTATGTAGTAGCGTTTGCAGAACTTGGACTATGGAATGGTGTACGTGTTGCATCAAAGGTGTACAACGACATTTCAGACATTCTACAGAACACATCATGTGATGAGTGCGAGTGGTACTTGGACGAGTGGAATGTACGATTTAGGGGTGTACATCATGACGGAACAAACAACGTATTGTATAGATACGTGGACACTGAAAAGAGAGCCTATGACATTATGAACAAAATTGCGTGCGGAGGAATGAACCTAAAGCAATTTAAGAAGGCTACAAAGAGTATCCGTCCTTTTGTAAAGAAGGTTTATGGAATTGATGACAAGAAATAAATCTTATTAAATATAAATTGTTTTTATGCTAATAGTGGTATTGCTTGGGATAAGTAGTACCACTTTTCTATTTATTGTCACTTTATTTCGTTTCTGACGACTTGGATATATAAACTTGATAACTTATAAGATAAACACTAAAATAAGCGGTTAGAACGCTTTAGAATAAGTTTATTTTTTCCTTCATGTGTATGCGTAATATATTATATATAATACACAAAAGGCACTTAATGTTAATTATATGTTAAATTAGTAATTTTCTTTGGTAGATTGAAATTAATTATTTAACTTTGCAATCATAAATTAATAAACAAATTAGAATTATGGAAACAAAGAAATATAAAATCAGAAAAGATTTAAGTTATACATTTGACGGACACAAACTTTATCGAGTTGAGGCTCTTAAAGACTTTGGAAATGTCAAGAAGGGTAGTATAGGTGGTTTTATTGAGAAAGAAGATAATCTTTCACAAGAAGGCAATTGTTGGATATTCTTGGACGGAAAAGTTTACGACAATGCAAAGGTATTTGGTAATGGTATAATAGACGGCTTTGCACAAGTTTGTGGCAATGCAGTGGTATTTGGTAATGCACAAGTAAGAGGACATTCTAAAGTTAAAGATAACGCACGTGTGTTTAATAACGCACGTATGGAAGGTTGTTCTATTGTTAAGGATAACGCACAAGTGTATGGTAATTCCCTTCTATTAGATAATGCACAAGTTTGTGACAATGCAAATTTAATAGGTACTTGCTTGGTGAGAGATAATGCAATTGTTTGTGGTGACGCTTATATATACGATTTTGTACGCTTTATTAGTGATGCAAAAATAATGTCACCTGCTGACTACTATGTAGGTCATGAAAATTGGGAAGGTGGTCACACTTTTGTTTATACACGTTCTAATAATCAATGGTCCACGCTCTTTATCAACGGAACAAAGGACGAAATTTTAGATTTTGCAAAATTACGTGGTGAGAAATATTATAACTTCTATAAAAACGTAATAGAATTTGTAGAAAAATTATATTCTTAAACTAAACATAATTTAACAAGGAAAATCCAAATATATAAATTTTCCTTGTTAAATTTGCAGATGTATTTCAATAACAAACAAATTAAAAACATTAAGAATTATGAACAATGAAATTAAACAAAGAGTAATACGTTTTTTTAAAAATAACGATTTACAAGAAGTGCGCTTTATTGACGAAGACGGATATGCACTTGTTGAGAATATTCCTGCTATGGCTTATATTGAAAGCGATAAAGAATATTATCCCGTTATAAGAGCCTTTGTTGTTGGTAATGACATTTGTGTTGACTTAATGACAGATGATAGTATGAATGAATGGGAACAAACATCTATCGAAAAATGCGATAGTATTAGTCAAATGAATGTTTATAATGCTATACTTGAAACATCTTTATAATAAATAATAAGCATTATGGAAGTATTAGAAAGTTATTGGGACACTATCTATATTTGTGACGAAACTCTTATCAATATGGGATATGGTCCTTTCTTTAATGACAAAAACCCACGTACTGAACACGAGTTCAAAATGTTGTTTAAAGACGGAATTGCAGAGGAGGTAAATATTGTAAATGGAGTTCCCGAAACTAAGACGGACAAAGATAGTATTATCTTGGAATATCCACGTAAAATAGACCTTTCCGAAAAAGATATTAAGGGAATTGAAGGGATGTGTGGTGTGGTTGATTATTATCATATTGCTTTGTTTTATGGAAATCCAAAGTACCGCAATATGTTAAATAAAAGTTAAACAGACAAAATTATTTGGTAGTGTAATGATAATTGCTTATCTTTGCACTATCATTTAAAAACAAACAAAACATTTAAGAATTATGGGACAATATTTTAAACCTATCATTATTGACAAAAAAGATAGTAAAAAAGTAATTGCATCATTGCACTCACATGACTTAAACTGCGGTTCCAAGTTAATGGAACATTCTTACGTGGGTAATATATTTGTTAATACCTTTGCTACTCTTATTAATGATGAGGACGGAAAGTATAAAGGTTATCCTATGGTATGGGCAGGTGACTATGCGGACGAGGTAGACGGAAAATATAACCATTGGGATATTGCACGTATCAATAATACTGACGAGAATGTAAAGGACTTGAAAGCAAATGAGTACCGTTACTTTATCAATAAGACAAAGAAGGAATTTGTCGACATTGAAGATTGTCCAAATGTTAAGGATATGATTGTGCACCCACTACCTATCCTTACCAAGTTGAGTTATGATAAGTGCCACGATTACAACCCTAACGAAGGGGAACTGAAATTTATCAGCTCATGGGCAACGGACGTTGTTGTATCAAGTAACAAGTGTCCAAACGAGAATACATATAAGCGTATTAAACCAAATTTTCACTTGTAAGATATAAGGTTATGAGTAATACATTTAGAGATGTAATAAAGTCCAACTTATTAAAGAATTGGAAACCTGCAAAGTTCAGAAAGCGAGAAATCCTTTCTGAACGAGTGAATGAAACGTTAGGAGGACTTGCAACAGAGATAACACTAACGGACGTTGGAAATGATGTATCAGTGCTTAAACTTGCTTTTGGAGATAAGAAGGAAAAGTTCGAAGTTGCGTGGAAACAAACAGAAAATGGCTGGCATTCAATCTCAAATATAGATTAGTATAGATAAGTTTTGTAGTTAATATTAATTTAGTTATTAAATTGTTTAGTCAAACCATAACCGCTTGAGATAAGTAGTTATGGTTTTTTGTTTTTATTAACATAAATAATTTGGTTAATTGAAATAAATTACTTACCTTTGCATACGTAAACAATAAAGGAATAGTCCTACAGAACAAATAAAAACAAGTAATTATGACAAGTCCTAATTTAAATTCTATCTTGGATAAAGTTATTAAAGACAATAACTTTGAAGGATTTTTGGAGAACGTTAATTACAAAGTAAATGTAATTAAACTTGCCTACAATATGAAACGCTTTTATGTTTCAGATAAAGATAGGAATATGATTGCTATATGCTTTGATTATGATTATAAATACAATCGTGTCATTGCAAGAGAGAATTACAATGAGTATGTATTTGCTCGGTTATATGGTTGGTCCTTTAGGAATAATATTGCAATTAAAGAGATTACACACGAATTGGACGAGAAAACCAAAAATAGTATCATGTGTAGTTTATCTTTCTTTATAGGATATGATAAGTACACGGAGGACGATGTTAAACGTATTATCTTCAAGTTTACAAAAGAATTAATTAAACACACGGACGATATAAGTGTATTAAGCGGACGTTATTTCAGTTTGGTAAATAAACCTACAGAATTATATTTTGTCCGATTGGGAGAGAAAGAAGATGATAAAATAAAGATTGAGATTAAAGATATGAAGAAGGAAGATTTGATTACATTCTTCTTTGATTTACTTTATTTCAGTTAATATATAGGGTTATGAAAAAGAATAATACATATTCAGTCAAATATAATTTGGTAATATCAATTATTATCCTTAACTTTGCAAATGTAAATCAGAAAACAAATAAGAATTATGAAACAAATTAAGAAAGTGTACGTTTTAACGTTGGAGGAAAAAGTTAAGTTTACTAATGATGTATTAGTACTTGGCACATTTAGTAGTGAAAGAAGTGCTAAACAAGCAATGAAGGAAACATTTGAAACTATTTACGAGAGTGAATATTCCAAAATGAATAAAAATGATTATATAATTACAAAGAGTGATGATATAATGCACATTTCAGAAGTTCAGAATAGTGTTCACACAACATTGAGAATTACCGAAACAATACTTGATAAGTGGGAAAAGTAACAGATAAATTTATTAACAAATAAAAACAAAGAATAATTATGGAAGGAAAGAATATTTTTATCGTTACACAGGAAACACAAATGTGTGGAGAAACATACTATGCTACTATTGCAGCGTATAGCAACGAGGAAGACGCTAAAAAGAAAATGAAGGAACTTATCAAAGAAGATATGTCTTACTTTGAAAACGAGTTTCCTATAGACGACATTTTTGTAGATGAGAATGAACACGCAATTTATATTAATGTAATAGATAGCGATGAGTATAGTAAAATTGAAATAAAGAAGATAACTCTCTATTAATAGGGAGTTATTTTTATTCTAAATAAACATATTTATTAAATAGAATAGATAAAATATACAATTAATAATATATGGAACGTTTATATAGAATTTGGAAGACATTATCACCTATAGATAAATTCTTTTACGCACAAGAGTATTGGAAGAGTGTTAACTCACCAAAAATGTGGTATGGAATGAATGAAATAGATACAAAGTTAAAAGGTTACAAACCTATTGATGTTTTAAGCATAATACAACCAAGAGAGTTTGATATAAGAGATAGTTTCTTTAGATACAATGAACATCATCTTTTAGTTAGCGGAAACGCAGAAGATGTCATGAAGGATATTAATTCCGATATTGATAACATTATAGAATATAACGCAAACGAATTATAAATTATTATTACATCTATACTTAATTAAGTACAAATAGATTGTGTATGATAATTATATAAGATTAAATCAACTTTTAAAGCAAATAAATACATAATAAAAAGTAAAATATAGATATGGAAAATTTATATGAAAAGTGGGAAACTTTATCACCAGTAGAGAAATTTCAATATGCCGAAGAGTATTGGGATGCTGTAGAGTCACCAAACAAATGGTATGCAATGAGCGACTTTGATAATCATTTTGCAGACTACCCACCATTTGAAATTGCACGCAAACTCGCAAGCGGAAAGTTTAACCCATACGATAGTTTCTTTAAATATGACAGAAACGGAAATGTAATTAGCGGTACAGCAGGCGATGTTATGTTAACCATTAATGATAATATTGATGAGATTATTGACTACTTTGAGGAACAAGAGTATTAATAAACAAACACATAGATAACTTGTATAAAAGGGATAGTAATTTATATTGCTGTCCCTTTGTTATTATATTATATATATATTATATATACACACGTATAAGACATATAAACCAAATCAATATCCAAACACTGACTTATATAAGTACAAGTAAAATACGTGCGTTAACTTTAATTAACTATAATAATTTTGTGGAATGAAATAAATTGCTTAACTTTGCAACATCAATCAAATAAGAATAGTCCCACAAAATTTTTTAAAAACATTGAATTATGAAAAGAAATATAATACTGATTGGTTTAATATTATTGTTAATAATATTACTTCATGTTGCACACACTTACTCAACTTTGAGTGATTGGAAAATGATTTCATATTGCTTTATGTTTTTAGGTGTCTATTTGATAAATAAATAACAAAGGGTTAAACAACCGACCACCCTAATTAAAGAGTTGGTTAAATTTAAAGATATTGAATTATGAATAAAATTTTTATACAATATGGCTTGGTATGTTTGTCAACAATATTAATGTATATTGTAAACGCTTACTTACTTCTTAGTGGCTGTCAAAATATTTCAGCGTGGTTTATTCTTTTAGGTGTCTATTTCGTGTGTCTAATACTTATCCACATTGAAGACATCTATAATAAAATCGGTGAACATTACGTGGAAAAGAATTATGGACACAATAGATATTAAAACAAAGAGTAGTTTTTATTGTTAAAATAATGTTAAATACTTTATTTTATTTGCATAACTCAAATTAATTGCCTATCTTTGCAATGTCAATCAATAACAAAAGGTATAACAACAGACTACCTAAATAAAATGTCCGTTAAATTAATTATCATTGAATTATGAATAATACAACAAACATCGAAAGCGTTTACAATTTAGTTAAGACTATTAGCACAAAGTTTGGTGCTGCAATGGTTGTAAAGTCGGAACCAAAATTTAGAGGAGGTAAAAGTTGTCCTTTCGTGGGAAGGGTAGAGAAAATGACACTAATAACAAATTGCCGTTTTGGTAGTTATGTAAATAGTGTAAACGCTACTTTGGAAAAGAAGGGACTTGATACTGACTACAAAGCAGCACCCCGAAAAGGAATGAAATTTGTAGAAGGTATGTACCCTTATATTCTTCAGTCTGACAAAGATAGTGAACAATTTTATTTAACAATGAATTACCGCCCTTCAGACAAAACCACTTTTGAAAACGTCTTTGTATTAGACGGCAAAGTGGTCACAGACGACACAACACGTGCGGACATTGAAAGTTGGATTTATACCGCACCTAAAAAAGACAATGCAAAACAAACGGAGGCAGGACTTGAAATGGAGGAGCAAACGAAGGTTGTTACATATAAACTACAGAACATTGTGCAAATAGGTAAAACGCACGACCTAAAAATGTTGTGGGATATGTTGACAAAGTAAATACTTGAAAGGTAGTATCAATTTAGGGTACTACCTTTATTGTTTATATATGGTTTATTTCACTTTTAAGCGGTTTTATTCAAACAAACCTATAATTACAGTATTTCTTTAATTAAACGTATTAGAACGCAAATAAATGAACTAATAGCGTAATTTACTTTATTGTTATAATATTATATATACGCACACACGAAGGAATAATACTTAATTGTTAATAAAAGTTAACGCTATGAATATTTTTAATAAAACATTTGGTAGTTTAAAATTAATTGCTTATCTTTGCATCGTCAATCAATAATAAAGGGGTTAACAACCGACCACCCTATTTCAAGTATCGGTTAAATTAAATCATTGAATTATGAATAAAGTATATGGTGTTTGGTTTACTACTCATAACAATTATTGCGAGTATGATAAGATTTTAGAACTTTTCCAAAAGGAGGAGGACGCTAAAAAATATTGGAACGAGTGTGTGCAAAAGCACAAAGATAAAATTACTAAGGATATTAAAGTTACAACCACCGACTATAAAGTAGTATTTGAAAACATTAATTCGGGCGAATACGATATGTATTACGTATATGGAATTGAAGTAAAGTAACTAACTAAATATATTGGACTATGGAAATTAAACAAGTAGGCGAATATACTTTTAAATGTGTTCTCAAATTAGAATTTGATGAGAACTTTACTTTAAAAATCTATAATATAGATTTGTTTTCGGGGGTCGGTTTTATTATGCTGTCTGAAATATTATCAGTTGAGGAAAAAAAAGAATTAACAACCTTTCATAATAAACTACTTGAAAAAGGTTTATGCAGGGCGTTTGATAAATTTGAGGTTATTGAGTGTGAACCAAAATATTTGAGGTGTAAAAATCTTTCACAATTAAGAAAGATGTTGGTTAATACATTAAAAAAGTGGATTAAAACGGACTGGGTTATTAGAAATAAAAAATTGTAGCATGATAGAGAAAAGGGGTACTTGTTTGATTTGTCTGTACCCCTTTTATTTCGTCTGTAAGGACTTTAAATAATTTATATGATAACTTATATCATTTTATTTTATTAAGCGGTTAGAATTAAAAAGAATATGCTTTAATTTTAATTTGTTCACTGAATATATAGTATTGGTAGACCCTATGGGGGGGACACCTATTTAACCCACCTACCCACCGCCATAAAAGGGGGTGTTTGAGAACGCCCACGGTTCTCCGTCCAAAATTTTCCAAAAAAATTCACCGTTTTCCATGATGGGGCCTTTTTTCTTACCCATACCCTTTCAAAAAAAATTTTCCAAAAAATTTTTTCTTATATTTTCCAGAAGGGTCATCATTTTTTATGTATCTATATTAATATTTCATTTTTTTTTTACTATAGATTTATTAAAACTAAAATAAGCACTACGATTAATTTTCGCAATGCTTATATTCGTATACTATATAAATTACTTTATAGTTTTATTATTTATCTATTTGCTTTCATATTTTATTACTTCTGCATTAGGAGATAGTTTGAAATATTCTTCTTCATCACAGAACAGTGGTGCATATTCTCCAAAAAAATCATTAAACATATCTTCCAACATCATACTATCTGTCATAAATTCATTATCACTTTGTATTCTATCTTTAGGTGAATATGATACAAGATATTGTTGTTTATTTTCGTTATATTCAAATTTTATAGTAAGCCAAGTATATCGTTTTACCATAATATTTAAAAATTCTCTAAGTAAGTTTTCTAATTTTAAATTTTTCTTCATCTATTTTAAATAACTTGTTAATAATCATTTTCCAAAAAACTCTTTAAATTTATCACTACCATATTCATTATCGGTCAATTCAATAATTTCTCCTATTGTATATGTTTTCTTGCGTGGTTCTGGTAGTCGGTGTTCTATAAAATCTCTTGTACCAGCTGAACATGCACCAGTAATGGTACGATATGCTATAATAGCTTCTTCAAACGTCAAGACATCATCAAGTGACATGTTTTTGTAAGCGGATGTATCTCTGTCTGAAATTTTATAAATTAGGTCAAGTTTTGCTTCTTTAAGGGTTTCACCATGTGCCCAATTATTTTCTCCATCGGTAACAATATATAATTCTTTATCATAACCGACCTGATGAGTGCGATAAACATTGCCATGTTGAGAATCAATGATACTAAGAATATCATCCACTTTAATATACCTCACCCCATTAGATTCCCAGAAGATAGGTTCATTTCGGAATTTTTGACGTTTGTCATAATCCTCTAAAGGGAGTGATGGGTGAACCATACGATTATCATTATAGTATATACAGCCATATATTAATGAATCATTTGGTACTTCTTCAATTTTTGTGCCTTCCAAACAAAGATAGCCATATACAGTTAAATTATTAGGAATTTTAATAATATTTGAATATTCCAAATCAAGATAACCTCCTACAGTTAAATTATCTGGAAGTGATGTGATATTTGTATCACCTAAATCTAAAAAAGTATGTACTGTTAAGTTTTGAGGTATCGTTTTAATTGAACTATTAGATAAATCAATTCCGCCTCCTACAGTTAAGTTATTTGGTAATGAAGTGATTTTACTATTAAGTAGGTAAAGAGTTCCTCCAATGGTTAGGTTATCAGGTAACTCTGTAATTGCTGTACCACTTAAATTAAGCCATCCTCCAATAACAGTATTGTTAGGGATATTTTCTATTGTGGAGTCTATAAAATCTAATCCATATCTTACTATCAGATTATTAGGTAAGGATTTAATATTAGCACACCATATTGATAATTTATCTAATACTGTTAAATTATCTGGCATCAATTTAGCGTTATCGCCTTTTAGAAATAAATTTCCATCTACAGTTAGGTCATTTGGAATAGATGAGATAGTGATATCACGTAAATCCAAATCGCCAATATAATATGGTTTTCCATTCCTTATTTCTAAATTGTAACCAGTTTCTTTAACAAATTGTTTTATTACATTATTCATCTGTTTTATTCATTTCGTTGATAATAATCTCTTTTATTTTCTCATCTTTTAATGTGAAGAAGAATACTGATAATCTTTCCCATTCTTCTTTTCCATATACTTTTTGTTCATTTGTTTTTTCATCTATATCGAATTGAATCACTTTTTCTTTTATGAATATTCTTCCGAACTTATTATCTGCTTTCTCATGATTCCAATTTGTATTATAATGTTCTATGAGATATTTGATAAGTTCTTCTGATGTCTTCCCTTTCATTTCTCCAATTGTTAAGAAGAATCTTGCGAAACGTTTTATGCTATTATCAATACATTCTTCTTGTCTATACACTAACCAATTATATGCATCTTCTACTGTTGGTGTATTCCATGTTTGGCAATCAAATTCAAAGAGTATTGTATTATTTTCTGTTTGGAAAAGTTCATGATATTCTCTTGTAAAGAATGTGCTTGCCATTGATGCTACAATACTTTGTATTTTTGATACATCTCTTTTCCACAGTGCATTTGTATTAAAATATGTTGGAATATTAATAATGATATTCATTTCATATCTCCATGTATATCCAACTTTTGTATATGGTAGATTTTCGAGAAGATATATAAGCGTTTCATTCATAAGTTTATTAAACTTAGAATCGAATGGCTTTTGTATTTTTTGATTTAATTTTTTATAGAATCCCACACCATTAAGAGTAATGATGATTGGTTTAAATGCAGTTAGTGTTTTAATATTATCGTTATATTTCGCTGTACAATCGCATTGTTCTGTTGAATTTATGGCATTAATATATTTATCCACCACATCATTTCCGAATTGTAGTTTCAGCAGTGTATATAAATCATTTAATGTAATATATTTTTGTTGTATAAATCTAAATGGGTTATCAATTTTATTCATATCTTGATGAAATATATTTGTTATTATTTTAAACATACTTGAAGCATCTTCTATTGTAATTTTGGTGTTCATTCTCATATCATGATAGTATATGATATGGTCTCTTTTGATAGAGTACATAAGTTTTATCCATGCTTCTTCTTTAGTTTTTCCGTATGCCCAATGATTTTCTCCGTCAGTTAAGATATATAGTTTTGTATCATCACCGAGTACGTGTGCATGATAAACGTTTTGGTATTTTGAATCAATTACAGTAAAGAGTTTTCCTATTTTTATATATGTTATATTATTTCTTTCCCATATAATCACCATATTATGTAAATCATTTAATTTATGGATTACATTCTCGGGTATAATTTTATTAACATAGGTATTATTAATACTTGAATCATCCGCAAAAACATTTCCGTGTACGATTATATTATCTGGTAAAGTTTTTATATTCTGGTAATAGTATAAGAACAAATCACCTATCACCGTTAAATTTTGTGGTAAGGTCTTAATATTTGAACGTTCAATAAACAGGTCATTACCTATTGTAATATTATCAGGTAATGTGTAAATATTTTTACATTTGTTTAATATAAGATTTTCTCCAATAACGATATCATTTGGTATATATTCAATTGGGGTTTCGTTTAAATCAATGGAGCGTCCTACTGTTATTTTATTTGGTAATGCGGTTATATTTGTATATCCAAGCCAAAGGGAATCTCCAACGATAAGATTATCTGGCAGTTTTTTAATTTTTGTGTTTTCAACATCTAATATCCCCCCAACTTTAGTAATTAATAGTTCTACGAGATTGGTACAATTGCTTAGAGTTAAATTACCTCCAACAATTAATGAATCAGGTATAACTTTCAGCATTGTACAATTGTCTGCATCTAAATCTCCACCTACAATTAAACCTGACGGTAAAGTTTTTATTGGTGTATTATACAAGTTTAAATCTTCTCCAACTGTCAAGTTTTTAGGGAGTTCTAAATTTTTGTCATAATTATCTGCATATAAATGTCCTGATATAGTTAAATTATCTGGTAGATAACCATTATTTGTTTTATCTATATTCAAGTCACCATCGTAAAAGTATTTATTATCTCTTACTTCATATTTAACACCGTCTATTTCTTTATATATTTTATTTTCTTGTTTCATTCTGTCGTAACATTTAATTTATGAAACCATCACCTTTTCTTTTAAGTGATTTGGTATATTATTTAAGTATGAGGTTTTTAAGAATATAAAATTTCCTACTTTTAAATCTTCTGGTAGTTCTGTAAGTTTAAAACAATCTTTCAAAGTCATATAACTTCCGACTATTGTATTTTTTGAAATTGTATTCAAGTTAATGCAACTATCCAGAATAAGATTATATTCTACTTTTAAATTTTCTGGTAAAACAGTTAAATCATAACAATGACTAAGAGTAAGTTCTCTTTTAACTGTTAAGTTGTTTGGGAGTTTTTGTATAGAGGTTGAACGTAATGTGATTGACTGTCCTACATGTATATTATCTGGTATTGATAATATCGGTGAATTTACAATTGTAAGATGACCATTAATATTTAAATTATTTGGTAGTGTTGTAAATTGTCTACAGCCGATAAGTGTTATATTATTTTTCACTTTCAGACTACATGGTAATGATTTTATATTACATTCATTGATATACAATGAGCCATTAACATTCAATTTATGAGGTATTCTTTTTAAAAAACAACAATTATGAATAATAAGGTCTCCATCTACAACTAAATTATCAGGTAATTTATCTATTGATTGATTTATTATATATAAAGTCCCTTTATAATAGAGTTTAGTGTCTATTACTTGATAAAGTATACCATCTATGTTTTTTATTTCTTTATTCATTATTTTATAATTTATTTGTGTTCAACATTTTTAACTTGTTCATTATTATTGAACATATTATTTATTTTGAACAATTTGTTTTACATCTTTTCCATTATCACGATATATTCGTGATTCATTGTTGTTACTGTTTCTCCGACTTTATTTGTTGGACTATTTTTAGATGGCATTCTTTTACTTGGAATATTCCTAACTATAGTTTCTATATGTTTGCAATTATTCTGTTCAAACATCTCGGCTGTAAAATAGTCAAGAGGAATCTGTATACCTTTCACGGTTCTACATCCAACCACATAACATATTTTTCCTTTTGTTCTAACTTTCTTTGCAACATTTCTAATAGAGTTACTATAGTCATTAAGGAATGCTATTACATCTTTATATCTATTATAGTCTATATTTTTTATTTGGTCTAATTCTTCTCTAATTGATGTTGTGGTAAATGTTTCTTCCGTTTGTTTTACCCCTCCCATCAATAGTCTATCAATATTTTTTGTGTCATTGAAATTAAACCATTGGTTTGCCCAACTTGAAAATTGTCCATAAGCTACAGTTGTTTTACTATCCCCATAAGGCGGTGAAGTTACAACCATATCAATAGTTTCATCTTCTATAATATCATTTGGTATTTCGTATACACTATTGAAGTTACATATCTGTGCAGAACTCATACATCTATCATGTGAGATTTTTCCATTAAATTCTTTCAGCCCCTTAATATTCCGTGCGACTATTTTATAGAATAAACCAAACACATCTGGATTAAAATTAGCGATTTGTTTATCAGTCATTTTATAACGTTTAAATTCACTTTTTCTTGTGTAAGATACTTCTCTGACAAGTTCGGCTAAAATTAGCAAAAAGAATTTAGGTCTTGATGCACATACTTTTATAGTTTGTTCTATGTATGAAAGTTTTAATAAGACATCTTCTTTATACCAGTACAGATAGTTTATCAAACGAGAATAATCTTGTTTTACAGCTTTATTAATATCGTAAGATAATATTTCTTTATCTATTAATTTATAATCGTTAATAATCGCATTAATATCGTATGTGGTTGTCTTAATTTCACTAATAAATCTTGCAAGCGGATTAATATCTGTACCGATAGCATTAATGTTAGCAAGAAGTGATTCTACGAGAGTTGTACCACTTCCCATATATGGGTCAAGAATGGTTTTAATTTGACCATCTGGTCTATATTCTTCAATAAGTTTTCTTGCCACCTGTGGAATCATCATTGCTGGATATTTGTGATAGCAATGAGTGTATTCTTTTGTGTTGACATTGTTAAAGTCCCATTCTGTATTATATGTTCTCTTATATTGTTCCATTGTTAAAATATTTTAGAAGTATAGAGTAAAGTTTTAAACTTTCGAATAATGCAAATATTAAAGTATTTCTTAAGTTATTAAAATCAGAGAGTTTACTATTATAAGAGGAAAAAAATGTTTCAGTAAATAACTTTTCAAATTCTTTATCATCTTTTTTCGTGACATCTATTGTATACAACCAACACTTAAATAAATCTATATATTCTTTTATCTTGTCCAGTTCTTGTGAGTTTAAAGTTTCAGGACGATTATTAATACAATAAACGATACGTGCATTTTCTTCCAAAAAGCTAAGTATTTGTCTTGAAAGATATGTTATATTTTCTTTCGTTGAATCAATGGAAGTTATATCATTCCACTTATCATAATCTATTTTCTTATTGATTGTATTATAAATTCTTAGAATTTGGTCTATACTTTGTCCAGCACACTCTATAAAATTTTCTTTCTCAAAATTAGTAAGATATAAAACTATAGTAAGATTATTGAACTGGTTAGTATCACTAACCATCTGAAACATATCACTAAATATATAATATGGTATATTAACATTGTTATCTGGTGAAATAGATATACTCATTGATAAACTATTACAAATTTCAATATCTACAATAGGTGTATATTTATTTACCGATGTTACTGATAGATGTTCACTACATTTATATACATTCTTTTTTGCCTCTTCATATAATTCATTACATAATTCCACAATCTTAGAATCATGAGAGAAACTTGTAAATTCTGAAAGATTAAAATTATTATTATAACTTTGTACGTTCATATTCGTTTTTATTTTAGTTTGACATGCAATTTATTTTTTATAAAACATTTTAGAAATAAATGAGTAATATCTCAAGTAAAGCAAATACATGAATATTAACCTTTGTCTTAATTTTTCAAATTCAGAAATATCTACATTGAATGCTTTTGTGAAATGATTTTTAAAATCATTATCGTCCTTATTAATAACATCAATAGTATAAAACCATCTTTGTAAGAAATAGACTTCATCTTGAGTTTTCATTATCTTTTGAAATAGCATTTCATGGTCAGTGAAATGAAGCATTGTAATACCTGCATGGGACCAATGAGGAAATAATTTATAAATTTCAATAAGAATTGTCATATCACATGATAATGGGTCAAAAGATTGAATTTCACCCCATTGAATATTGTGGTACTTTTTGTATATCGTATTCCATAGAATATTTAGAAAATCTATTGTCATACCAAAATTCTCTACAAATTCCTTTTTATCAATACTATTCAAAAATAAAGTGACGGTTGGATTACTCAACTGATTAGTACCACTAACTACCTCATCATTATCAAATTGAATAATAGGCAAACGTTTATACATACGGTTTTGAATAATAACAACCCTAAGTGTTATTGTATCAATAAATTCAACAATGTTTTGCTTGTATTCAAATGTAAATTCTTTATCATCATTGTCATTTGTAAACATTAAGTCCCACTCAATTCTATTGTATAGTTCATTACATAATCTTACAAATTTAGAATTACTAGAGAATCTTGTAAAAATTGAAGAATCAAAATCCTTGTTATCAATTTGAAATACCATAAATTTTATTTTTAATGTACTACTATTTTTTTAATATGATACAAAGATAGTCATAATACTTTATATAGGCAAATATAAATCAGTTATTTATATATTTTTAACGAACTTTTTCTTATTATTCAAATTAAAAATTGTATCTTTGCAAAGTAATTTAAAAAATAAATGATATGATTTTATTAATTGGAGATATACACGGTCGGGATTTTTGGAAGAAGCCGATACAAGATGTGATTGATGGAAAGTTGGATGTAGAGAGAATTATCTTTATTGGTGATTATTTTGACCCTTATCCATCTGAGGGAATAACTGAAACGGATGCTATTAAAAACTTCTTAGATTTATATGATACCGTTACAAAGAATTTAAGTCCTAATCTATATAGATTCCTTGTAGGTAATCATGATTTTCATTATATTAGTGATTATTTTTATGATATTGCAGTAAGTACACGTTACAGTGATAAATTTGAAAATACAATTAAAGGAATTTTCAATGATGTAATGAAACCTCTTGATATGCGTTTTGCTTGTAGAGAAGAAATTGGTGGAGAAATTGTGTACTTCTCTCATGCTGGAATTAGTCATTCTTGGTATAAAGAACTTAAGAATAAGTATGACAAAGACGAATGGGATGTTTTATTCACTACCAAGGTATCTGATAAGGCAAACAAAAGAGATAAATTTGTAAGATTGCTTGGTCAGATTGGTGAAATGCGTGGTGGATATGATAAAACTGGTTCTTGTTTATGGTGTGACTTAAGAGAGTTCTATGATGACAAGAGAATTGGGGATTGCAAGATGCAAATCTTCGGTCACACGAATGTCGGTGAAGTTCCAGTTATGTATAAAGATTTTGCTTGTATAGATTGTTTTACAGCTTGTATATTAATGGATGATTTAAGTTTGTTTACTTATGACGAGTATTGTGATATGAATAAAGAAGAATAGAAAAAAGAAGTCACACAACCTATTTTTATAGTAGGAAGTGTGACTTTTCATATGAATAAATTGCGTTTAAATCGTATTTTGCTGACGTTCTTCTGCGCATGACAATTCTCCATTATTTGACCAACAATTCATTTGGTCGTTAATGTCTACGCCATTTCTTTGTAGATATTTACCAGTTACAATTTTGTAATCTTTTGGATTCAAATCGTTGTCTTTTAAATCTTGAAAGAAATAATCATTTTTAAAACTTTTCAATTCAGATGGTTCGTAATCTCTGTAATCCCAACCATAAACTATTAAACCAGTTCTTTTATTAACTGCGAAGTAATTATTTCCTTCCTTATCCACACCGCTTTCGGACATTTCTTTTATAATTCTATATGTGGCATTCTCTACCATGCGATGTATATCTGATTCGGTTAATCTAATAATTTTTTTTTGACATTATATTAATATTTTTTTTATATAATATAAATATAATGTTAATCAGCATTTGTTATTTTAGTGAATTATTATTTTCTTCTAATTTTTCTCTAAACAGTTTTGCTATTTCAGCATTTGTGCATATAACAAATTGTTTATAGTTCTTAGTTTTCTCGTTAAATGCTTTATCGTATGCAAGTATTTTTTCTATTAATTCTTCTTTTGCTGTCATGTGAATATATTTTAATATTTTTGCATCGTTTTAATAGTATATTAAAATGAAGCAGAATTTTTATTATTGCAAAGATATAGTTTATTTTTCATAATACCAAATAATAATATATAAATTTATTTAAAATATTTGGTAATATAATTTTTTATGTGTACTTTTGCTGAAAAAATATAAGATATGGAAATGAACGTAGAAAAAATGTATAATGACTGGTGTGAGCAGGCTAAGAAAGAGAGAGAAAATATAGGAAAAAAAATTTTATTAGGGAACTTTCTGTTAAAAGACTCAAGTATGTCAACTCCGAGAATAAAACAAGAAGAGAATGGTGAATATGCTATATCTTTAGTTTTCGATTATTGGAATAAAGATGAAATTAAGAAATTAAAGAATTATATTAATAATTATGGGAAAATTAGTGGAACAACTTGAAGAATATTTCAATAATACACCAAAAGATATTTTAGATAAAGATATGGAAGAATTTGACTATTTGAATGAAATAGGTCCATATGTTATTACAGATGAGAATGAAATTCATGAACAATATAAAGAGTCTATCTCTTCATTACTTAAAGAACTGAATGAGTTTTTAAATAATGCTTCCGAAGAAGAATTGAAAAGAAATTGGGAAGATTTGAAGGAATGGGAACATGTCGGCCCAAATGCTGCTGAATTTGTTAAAGAATTAGAAAAATATGTTTAAAACATTTTATTCCACTCGAAAGTGGCTAAATAGAGAAGATTCTCCATCTACAGGTTCTGTTGTATGTTATGATGGAGAATTTGAATCACAAGATAATATGTATCGCAATTTGTTTCTCGAAGTTAATGATTGCCACGGCTCTATTAGATTACATAAGAGTAAGGATGATAGCGTATACGATTTTTTAGAAAAAATGAAGTTATTAAGAAGTGAACTTAATAAATTTATAGACCATCTTGAAAATGAAACTATTTATAAAGAAAAAAAATAGTTTATGAATATTAGAAAAATCGTTAATGAAGAGATAAAAAGATTTTTAAAAGAAGACACTGAAGAAAATGGTAGCGTATCTTCACTTGTTCCAGATGAAATAAAGTCATGGAATCCTATAAAAGATTTCAAAGATGGATATTCTAATGGTTCAGATGCTGTTGATGGTAAAATGAATAATAATGGTGGAAATATTTCAAATAATTCCAACCTTCCTTCCACTAACTTATCTGGAAATGCTTTAGGTGGAAGTTCAGAAGGTTCTGCTGGTGGAATGGAAGGAATGGCAGGAGGTGCTGAAGGTCTTGCTGGTGGTATTGAAGGCGCTGCTGGAGGTGTGGAAATGGCTGCTGTAGCTGTTTAATTTTGTATTTATTCATTAATAAAATAATAATCGGTATTATTGCTAAAATCTGCAGTAATACCGATTTATAAATTGTATAATTACAATCTATTGCTCTATTGGTTTAATCATAGAAGTATAACTTGACCATCCAGAAGCTGTCTTATATGTTCGTACCGCATCTTGTGGAACATAGATACTTTGAATAGTAGGTATTTGTTGTAATATATTTAGAAATGTATCTTTTGGAGTATCCGAATTGAATATTATATTTTTTAAACTGGTACTATTCTTAAAAGAATAAGGAGAAATAGTGTTAATTTTATCTGAGAATGTGATTTTTTCTAAACTACTACAATCAGAGAAGCTGTTAAGTCCTATGCTGGAAATATTTTCAGTATTTATAACTTCTTCCAAGTTAGTACAACGGTTGAAAGCCCAATCTTCTATAGCAGTTATTTTATTAGATAGGTAAACTTTTCTTAAGTTAGTAAAACCTTCAAAAAGTGAACGTCCTACAGATGTCTCATTATAATCAAATAAATCTACTTCTTCAATGTACTCCTTTCCATTAGTAATTCCAAGTGGTAACGAATAATTCTGTTTCATATTTATAACATGTTCTCCAGGTTTAAGAGTAATACCTCCTTGTAATGTAGCATTTCCTCCATCTTTTACTGTAATTCTAATAATTGATATATTATTATATTTTACTTCATTACCCTCTTCTTCCAGACTTACGTATGGTTCTGTGTAGTTACTTGAGTCTTCATAATCACTTCTTAGTTGTTTTGTTGTAAATAATTTAACGTTTTTCATAATTTATATATTATAATATGTTTTTTTCATAATATCTCTTAGGTTTTGTATAGATTTTCGTATGCGTTGAGCATCTTTTGCAAGTCTATAAAATTTTCGTTTTGTGTAACCATTTTCTTGTCTGACTATATTCAGACCGTCTTCAATTGAATCAAAAACCATATCAACATGGTCAAGGCTTTTAATGATACCATTATATACTTGCCCACCATCTTTTTCTTGAGCAATGTTGTTTAACTCTTCATTTATTATCTTCTTTATATTAACCATATTTAATATTCGTTACTATGCTGCAATCTACCTATGAGTCTTTAGCTAATGGATAGCTCGCTATTAATAAATATCAATTAAAAATTGGATAACCACAAAATTCTCCACACATTATATAAATTGCATTTATTTATGACGGTGTTAATGTTCTGTCAAGCGTATATTCACCATCAGTACATACTAATTTACTACCACTTGGTATATCTGTTTCTTCTCTTTTTATACTTATCCATTCGTTACGTGTACCATTATAATTAATTCTTATTGGCTGTGTACAACCAAAGAATATACCATCATGTATAGACTTAATATTTTTAGACAAATTAAGTGTTGTTAACGATGTGCAGTTTCCAAACATCCTTGTATTTATTTCGATTACACCACTCGGTATTGTAAGTGCCGTTAATGAAGTGCAACCAAAAAAACAAAATTTACCAATATATTTTACACTATCAGGAATCGTTACTTCCGTTAGTTTTAAACAATTCCCAAATGCCTCATCACCAATATTTATCACTTTATTTGAAAGTGTCACACCTGTTAAATTACTGCATTATAAAAAACTCTTCTACTCAAGTTCTCAAAATCATCAGGTATTGTAATTTCAGTTAACGATTTACAATTTTCAAAAGCGCTATCTTCAATTATTCCACCTCGCATCATAAATGGTGGAAAGAATGGATTTTGTTCTTTTTCCCCCTCAACAAATATAACTTTTTTTAGAGATGTGCAGTTTGTAAATGTACTATTACTAATACTTCCTACTGTTTTTGGAATTGTTACTGTAGTTAATCCACTACACCATCCAAAACTGTAACTTCCTGTATTTTTAATTTTCTTAGGAAAAGTAACCTCTGTTAATGATTTACATTGATTAAAGCAACTCTGTCCAAGACCTTGTAAATTACTTGGTAAAGTTATTGATTTCAATTTTTGACAATTATCAAAACATTTATTGTTCATATAACTTAAACTATCAGGGAGATTAATTTCCTCCAAATTCGTACATTGACTAAATACCTCACTCCCAATACTCATAACACCTTCATTCAATGTAACTTTTTTAAGATTTGAGTTATAACAAAACGCCCCATCATTAATAACTTGAACACTACTGGGTACTACCACTTCTTTAAATTTTGACAACTTAAACCTATAATTACTAATATTAGTTACATAAGATGGTATTTCTAACTTTTCAATATAATTTCCATTAGCCCCTCCTCCCTCAATATAAAATTTAATTAAATATTCCTTATATTTTGTAAAATCATTATCAGCAAATCCACCCAAACAATTAATGGTTTCTTTTAATTCATTTTTTATGGTTGATATTTTTATTAATAATTCAGCTATTGTTTCCATATACTTTAATTAATTTTCTCATATTATTTCACTCGTATTTACATTATCTTTTTATATGTATAAATATATGTATAACTTTAATTATATACATAATTAATAATGCAAAATATTTATATTAAAATTACTTAAAAAGAATGATTAACGAGATTTTTGATTACAGGACTGGATATTACACCACCAACAAAGGTAAGAAAAAGCTAATGGCTTATATAGATTCTTCAAGTAGTGAGAATACCTTTCAATATAAAGATAAATTGAAGAATGAGTTTGGTGCTTCTTTTATGAGTGGAATTGGAAGAAGAGGTGCTTGGGTATGGTGGCTTAAAAGCCCTAATGACCCACGTATCGAAACACAAGTAAAACCAGCGATAGAGTTTTTAACATCCGTTGAACAACCTTCTGAGGAAAATGGTCAGAAAAGAGAATTTGTTGATGTTATTGACCAACTAATTAACGATATGAAGAATGCTTCCGAAGACACAGATATTGTTAATCAAGGTAGTGTTAAATGTATGTCTAAAAATGAAGTAACAGACAAGTTAACACAAATAAAAGAAGATATTATTTCAACAATGTCTTCTAAAGATTTCATTGATAAAATAGCACCTATACTTAAATTACGTGCATCTTGCGGTTATGCTTATTCTATACGTAATACTTTGTTGATTTATATTCAGGATGCAAAAGCTACTGATGTTAGGTCTGATACTAACTGGGGAGAACTTAATAGGAGTGTCAATCATGATGCTTTGAGAATATGTATGTTTAGACCGAATGGTTCTAAGTTATATAGAACAAAAGAAGAACGTGAAAGAACCACTTTAAAGTTCTTAGAGAGCGTTGAAAAAGAGTCCGTGGATGATTTAACACCTGGAGAAAAAGAACGCCTTAGAGTGCTTTTAAATACAAATGATGCAAGTCGTGGGTTCTCTTTTAGCCCTAATTGGTGTGATGTACGTTTTACAAAACAGATAGAATATAAAGAAGACATTTATGGCGACCCAAGTGCTATAAACAATCTTCCTTGGAATAGTTATGATGCCGAAGAAAATGAATATATGTCTGATTTAATTGATGCAGCTATCGCTGTAGCACAGAAAGCTGGTGTTAATATACAATATAAATCAGAAGAAGAGTTAGGAGGTGCTAAAGGAAACGCAACGTCTACTGGTGTTATTAATTTAATTCAGAATGCGCCAAGAAATGTCGGAATGTTAAATACAGTCATACATGAAACGGCTCATCAGTTATTACATTTTACTTATCTTAAGTCTAAGAATCCTGAAGTGAAAGACTATTTCGTTGGTACATCAGCTGGTCGTGCACTTGTTGAACAACAGGCGGAATTAACAGCATTGGTTGTATTAAAAGAATTAGATATAGAAGATGATACATCTTTGAATTATATAGCAGGATGGGGAGGCAATAGGAAAAATGCTGGTGTTGTATTTGATTCAATTGCAGGTGCTGCCACATATATAACAAATAATATTTTAGATTACTTTAAAGAAAATGATAAAGAAGAAAAGAATGATTAGAGAAACAATTAATTTAACTGGTTCTGACATAGCTAATATGCTTGGTGGAGATGCTGTTGATGCATATAAATCATCTAAAGCAAAAGAAAAAGAATTAGAAGAGACGATTGAAACACAGAAGAAAAACGTAATGGAAATGTTCAAACGTACTGGTCTTATCCTTTAATTAGTAAACAACAATAATATTATATGGGAAAAACACAAAGAACTATGAAAACTACTGAGTATTTTAAGTCATTACTTGATACACATTCATCAAATAGTACAAAGAACTTTGTCTTAATGTTATCAGCGATAATAAGTGCTCTTGTAAACTTAACTATTTGTTTTGTGCTTGTATATGATGTAACTGCAAATGGTTATATCAAGACAAGTCTATGGGATGCTGGGTTCTTTATTTTATGCACTGGTGGTTACATGGCAGGTTCTGGTTTAACTAAAGCATTAGTTGATAGAAGGCAGAATAAACGTAGTTTAGACGTTAATGAAGAAACAGAGGAAGAAAAGTAAAGCGGTCGAAAAAATCGACCGCTTTTTGTATTATTGGTATCAACATTCAGTTATCTTTCCATTTTCCATTGTATACCACACATTTGGATGAAATTCTTTTCTATCAATAGTGAAAACACACACAGTAGTATAATCTTTAGAATCAGTGTTACAATAATCTGAGAAAACTATTTTAGTTCCACATTCAGCTTGTACATGGTTATGTCTACCATATAGGAAAATAGTGTTATGACAGCTATTACATACAATACTATTATTTTCACCATTGCACATAATAATAGTGTTTCCACCTAATGATATAATTTTATTATTACTGCTATTAACATTTATATTATTATCATCTCCATAAGTAATAATTGTATTAAAATCACCATTTGAATTTATCTTATTGAAATCTCCGAATGATACAGCTGTATTATGATGAGAAGTCAAATTACATTTTATTTCATCTTCAATTAACAATGAATCATTAAATTGACTACAATTGTCAAATCTACCACATGCACTACGTAATAGGAATGTAGCTTTCACTTCGTCATAACATTTTGTATATTCATAGGAATCTTTATGAGAAATAAAGAGTTTATCAGTTTTTCTATATGCAATATTTGAAATGGTTTCGTAATGTCTTTTTACTTCTGTCAAAATATCTTCTAATGTAAGTTTGTGAAGAACTTTCATTCTTTTACATGTTAAAGTTAATAAATTATTTTTTTCAACATCATAACATATACATTCGAATACATCACTACTATATATAAAACAATATTTTAATGCATCTAATATTGTATCGTATACATGATAACCACCTGTGGTAAAATGTCCTTTATATTCTTTACCAACTTCGTAGTAAAATGAGCTATCTTTATCTTTGCTACCAACGAGATATGCTGTTTGTTTTTCTACCATATTTTTTTACTTTTTATAATATGAATTAACTTGATAAGAAATTATATTATCTACATCTTTCCATGATAATGGTGTAAAATCATTATTGTCTACACCGACATCATATTGTGTTGGAAATAGATATTTAAGTCGTTCATCATCTTTCCCTGTAGATTGCATTTTATTTCTCGAATGGACGTGTCCGAATAATTGATAATATTGGTCCTCAACATCCGAATACGTACCAGCGTAACATAAGAACGGATAATGATTTAAATAAACATATCGTTTATCAATTTTAATCAATAGTTGATTATAAACGTTTTCAAATAATATCTTTTCTTGAGTAGGTGATGATGCGTTATTTTTCCAATCGTGATTACCTTTGATGAGAATTATTTTACCATTCAGTTTATCTCTTATTTCTTTTGTTTCAACGAATTTACCATAGGCAAAATCTCCGAGATGGAATACTAAGGCATCTTTTGGAACTTTATTATTCCACTTCTCAATCATATCATTATTCATTTCTGCAACCGATTTATATGGTCGATTGCAGAATTTGATTATATTTTCGTGATTGAAATGTGTATCAGATGTGAAATAAATTTTTTCACCATCATTAAATTTCATATCATAGGTCTTCATATTTACAACAGATTTTTAAAATCTTCTATATTAAGAGGATTAGATATTACATCTGGTTTACGACCGTCATTCCATAGAATTGCAACTTTATATTTTCCGTCTTCAATAACAGGTTCTATTGTTGCTTCATTCTTAATATCAGGGTCATATCCAAAAGGTCTGTAATTAAAGAACTCTGGAGAAATCATCAATTTATCACATAAGTTAAATGCGTCTGATGTTTTTTCTTTCTTTAATAACTCCATTGTTTCATCTCTTAATTCTTTATTATGTTGATAATCATCAATGAAATTAGACCACTTATTCAATAATTCATCAAGTGTACCATCATTGAACAGTACGTTATTTCCGAACAGTTGCCAATTAAGAGATATTTCTGAGAGGTGATTTGATACATTAGAAATATCAGGTCTTACTATATACCAAGTATCACCGCCCATTTCTTCAATCATTCTTTTTTCGTTTGGAAAACGTACATCTTCTATAACGTAATCGGCAGGATGTAATTGGATATATTCCCTGATTTTCTCCATATGCCAATCAGGATTAATATATCGTATGATATTTGTACCTAAGAACTGAAGCAAATGACGTACATTTTTAATCATTACACCATTTATATTTTCTTTCTGAACAATATTCCAGATAACATCAGTCGGTACTTCAATACGTTTAGCAAAGTATTCACACGCATCTTTATCAAAGAGAATGTTCAATTCCTCATTAGTGTTTTTCATTTCGTTAAAAACGTCTATATTTGCAACGTTTAACCATTCCATACACATTTTCTTAAGAGGCTGTGCAAAATAAATGCTTTTATAACCTTTCTCAATGAGAAGTTTGGTAAGTTCAGACTTACCAGACATCATTCTTCCACTTAATCCTATAATCATATTAATTGTGTTTATTAATTAAATCTTGTAGAATATTACTATTAACACTACCACTTAACTTGTAAATGAGTTCATCATTCTCATCAAAGAATAACGAGGTAGGAATATTTCTTACATGATACTTCTCGGCTAACTCATTGCCTTCATCATCGTCTTCTACATCATAAGACACAAACTTAATATCTTTGTTTTCGTCTTTCTTAGATACCTCTTCAAAAACACTTGCATAAGCCTTACATGGTGCGCACCATACTGCTGATAATTTAACAATCTTCTTAACTTTACTCATTTTTTAATTCTCCTTATTATTCTTGTTTTTTTACTTTTCATTAAATTTCCAAATGCTTCAATAGCATTTTTAGGTTTATTTTTAGACTCTATAACAAATTCATTTTTAGTATCTGCTGTTTCACTAATTGTTGTTGCAGTTTCTATAATATGTCTTGCTTGGTCTATTGTTGTCACTTCGTTTCTCTTCTTATTATATAACTTATCAATAACAATCTGTTTTGATTTAAGAGAACGAATAGTTTCTGGGTTATATGCATCAAACTGTTTGAACTCACTTTCATCAAGAAAACCCAATATGTTCTTAGTACGTGTATATGCAACGTAAATAAGATTATTTTCTTGTTCTATCTCCCATGGTTGTTTTGCTGTCTTAGACGGCATGAGAGATTTGCAAGCTATATATACATTTGGAGACTCTAATCCTTTTGATTTGTGAATTGTTGACAGTATAATACCGCTATCTTTATTATTAGTAAAAATATCTTTGATACGGTCTTGTAATTCCTTAGCGGTCGTTAAGCCATCTGATAGAATCTCCAATACTTTAATTTCGTCAAGTTTTGATACGATAGATGCACTTGTTAACGCTTCCTCCTTTGATATATTCTGCTTACGCATTGTTGTTTCAAGGAAATCATAGAATACATCATATAATTTTGAGAAAACGCCTTGTTTATCAAGATTTACATTCAATATTTGTTCTTTTGTATTTCTTATCGTTTTTGATAAGTTGTTAGAATAATCTTTACCAAGTATTTTAGCCTTTATACCATTCTTTAATAGTTCAATATAAACTTGTGCAAGAGGGGCATTGTTACGGCATAAAATCATATCACCGTCTTTAACATCTGATAGATTTGCATTTTGTATGATTTCACCTTTTACTTTATTCTTTTTATCATACTCCATGGTTGGTACAAGATAGTGTACATACTCAACAATATTCTTAGGACAGCGATAACTAATAGAAAGGGGTAACTGAATAGTATCTTCCAACTCTTTTAGTTTGTCGAACGCTTCAGAATCTGCACCAGAGAAAGAATAAATAGCTTGCGCTTTGTCACCAAAGAACATCATTCGTGTGCCCATCCTTCGACAAGTAAACAACATGTCTTTTTCTACCATATTTAGGTCTTGACATTCATCTACGATTATCCAATCATACTTATAAAACTTACTATCAAGGTGAAGAATATTAGGCAACCAAACCATATCGCCATAATCAATTTCATCCAGATATGTTTTGCCCCATTCTAACACTTTAACAGCTACTTCTTTCTCATCACCTACACATACAATACCATATCTACTACAAACTTTTTCTAAATCTTCCACAGTTTCTGAAAGGTAACATCTACCAAAGTTTACAAGACTTTGAATGTTAGATAGATATTGAGAGAATTGTTTACCGAGACGGAATGTATTTATTGTTGCAAGTTTGGATATATTATTATTAATATACGATGAATACTTATACTCATTTGGTTCAGTATTCATAAAGCGTCTATTAAAATTAGCATTTAATATCTTATATCCTAAGCTATGAAATGTTTCAACTTGAACGTTTTTATGACCTGCAAGTGCTACTTTCTTTTTTATTTCTTGACGTATATCTCTATTAAAAGCAACAATAAGAACTTTTTTATCTTCTGGTATATAGTCTAAAGATTTAATAATAGTATATGTTTTGCCAGACCCTGCAGATGCTGAAATAACCGCATTACCGAGACCGTGTTCAACAAAGTCATATATAGCTAATTGATATTTGCTTGGCTTATATACTTTAATTTCTTCTTTTTTCTTTCTTCTCATATATTATAAAGATAAGAAGCTGAGCAACTTGCCCAACTTCTTTTAATTATTTACTCTGTTACATCATTAGTCGTTGGCTTGTCAATCACATAGTATTCATCTTCTGGGAATCCAGCCTCGCTAAATGTCTTGACATCCAAAACATATCCAGCATTTGACATAACAGTCGCAAATGTGGAAATGGAGCAATTCCCACTGACAAGTGCCTTAAATTCATCATCAGACAAACCGATATGCTTAGCATATTCCTTATCTGTCATATTTAGCTCTGCAGCACTATTTTCAAACTTTGTCATTGCATCTTCATTCATTTCCTTAACAATGACATTAATTACTTCTCTAAATCTTTCGTATTTCATATTTTCTTATTTATTAAAATTACAATGCAAAGATACTGATTAAATTAGTAATCCTGAAGAATTAATAGTTAATAATTCTAAAATATTAAATTCCAACTATACAATCATTTGTTTCTTTCTGATATTTTGCAGAATATCTTCGACCATTTGTACATCTATAGTTTCTGGAAGAGTAGAATTTTTCATTGCTTTGTCCATTTCTGCTTTCTTTTTATCAATCATATCCATAAGTTCATCATACTCATATTTATGATTTCTAATATTCATAAGCAAATCTCTATCTCCAATCTTATTTCTGTCAAGATTTACCCCTTCTCCACTTGCAATTTCAAGACCCATTTGAATTAAACGGAAACTATGCATCATATTTTTAGAATCATAGTTCTTTGTAAGATTGGATTGATATCTCTTCTCGTTACGCTTTTCTTCCCAATCTTTATAATGTTTATAGTCTGCACAATGAGCTGAATATCCGTTAGAATTGAAAGACATGTAGCATATTGGTTTCTCTCCCTTAGCTACTGGTGATAGGACCATTTCATTTGAATTTTCTCGCACAATGCCTTTATATCCTTTAGGTGTTTGATTTACACGAAACCACCACAGGAAATCATCCCAATCGTCAATATTGGTATAGTTCATGATAAACTGAGCCATATTTTGCATATAAGAGCGTTTAAGAAGACGGGTTTCTATTTCTATACCTGCTTGATTATTATTAGCTTGTGCTTCCTTTAAACGTGTAATAATATCTTTTGTGTTAAATAGACGTATATAACAACCCTCGAAATTTTTGTCTTCAACTCCTTCCCTTTGAAAGTGTTGTCCCCAGTCGTAATAAACGCCATAGATACCCTCCATATTAGGTATTTTAACAAGACCACAATATTCCTGTTTCATACCTCTATATTCCAGCCAATATTCCATTTTAGTACTACCTTGGTCTTTGAATGTATAACAGAAATCCATTGGCTTTAAACGCTTGGTAACTGGATTAACAATCTTCTTATTAAGTCCACGTGCTTTTCTAATTTGTTCTAAAGAATAAGCAACGAAAGGTTTAAAACACTGCTTGGTAATGAATTTATCTTTATTTGCAAATAACTCATCAAGAACAGGGGATGGCTTTAAAATCATTTTATCCTCTGGTATAAACAGAGTTTCAAGCACAGTTGCATTTGATTTAAGAAGCATTTGAAAATACTTGCCTAATTCATACCACGTTGTGTCATTTCTACTATCTGCAACCTGTGGAGAATAATTAAGTCCAAGTCCTGTTAAATCTGATGGATTACAGATAAACAATCCACCAGTATCTAAATCTGAGTCTTCATTATTCAATCCATAAAGATGACTACCTCTAACGTATTCAAATAATAATCTACTCTCTTTTCTAATATTTTCAAATGTTTCCATTTTTATACTCTTACAGTTAAAACATAAAAATATGTATCTTCATCTACACTTGTTCTTTCACTATCTTGACAGTAATCTACTGTATAACCCAATTCTCTAAGTTTACGGATAATATATGTTAGTTTAACAAAATTTATCTTATCTTGATTATATTTGATTTTAACACAACACTTTCCTAATATAAGTTCTTTTTCTAAATTTGATATTATATTTTCACAATAATTATAAATTCCGTTTTTTAGATTTGATACTTCGTTAACTACTTTTTCTTTTAGTTCTTCTGCTGACAATAATTTTTCATTCATAACTTTTATTTTTTAATGTTTATAACTTTTTGAAAATTTTCTTACGTTCTAATTCAGTTTCAATTTTATTTCTTAAGTATTGACATTGTTGCTGTACAACAAGTTTTTGAATCTGTTCATTTATCACATTCTTTGATTTCTCCATTTTCAATGATATACCACGTATCTGGTTTAACATTAGCTCCATCAACATAGATTGTTTTTACTGTCGCAGGTTCTTTCTCATTTTCGTTATTACGTTCGGAATATATGATAGTTGTTCCTACTGTAGCTTTTATTTTATTATTATTTCCATGCAGATAAACAATATTATTTTCTCCGTTACATATTATTCTATTTGTATCACTAATACATGAGATATTATTATTTTTACCAGTTGAAATAATATTATTAAACCCACCAGTTATGGATAAAGTATTATCTTCTTCACGTACAATGAATGTATTACCTGTATCAGATGCAATAATTTTATTTGATTTACCATTAGAAGTAACTATATTGTTATTACGGGTAAGATTACAAGTACACCTTGAACCATCAAGGTTAACCACACAAAATAAACCACTATTATTTACCGAACCTAATTCATTATGCATAGTCATTATACATCTATCTACAGAATTTGTTATCTGACCGTGAGCTACTTTATCAGATGTTATTACCAACTTCTCAACATATTCTTTTTGGTATTCAGAAGTGTCTTCTGCGATATCTTCAATAGCAATTTCTTTTATAACTTTAATGTGCTTACAAGTTATATGTAATGGGTCGCTATGTACTTTATCTATTTCACTGCATTCTACCATGAAATATGTATGAATGGAAATATCTGTTACAGCTATCAAATCGAACAAATTACGATAAACTGCATAACCATATCTGTAAAAATTGCTGTCTAAACAATTATGTTCTTTACCTTCTTTATATTCAGTCTTATATTACTTAAAATTAGGTGCTACGAGATAACCAATTTGTTTTTCTTCTTCCATAACCTTTATATTATTATTTTTGCAAAGATACAAATAAATTATGGTAATTACAAATTATTATATTATAAAAATGTGTTAAATATTTATAATTAAAAAGTAGTATATGAAACATTTAAAATTATTTGGTAATGCAAATGAATTGCAGACCTATGTAGATGGAACTGAATATTTGGAACCATTTGTAGGTACTGATGCTCAAGGGGGGGGGGTGTGAGGTATAACCGTGTCGTTGAGAATATAATTAGATTGTTTGTTGAGGGGAGTGATGATGTACCTATTTTAAAAGGAAATTTAGATATTATTGATTTTTCATCACCTAATTTATTATTTTTACATCCTGGATGGAATACTTTAGACATGAATGGTGAATTGAAAGATGGGTTCTTCATAGGTAATTGGGGAGATGTGGAAAAAAATCAGAAGATTACACAAGTAGATTTTTCTAAATTCAATGGAAGAAAATTATATATGGGTATGTTCTCCTATGCAGGTTTTAAAGAAATTATATTACCTGATACGATAGAAGACATTGGAGTTTCATGTTTTACATCTGATACCCTACTAACAAATATTATACTACCTAAAAACATCAAAACAATTTCAGATTCATTACTTGATAACTGTAAATCTTTGAAAGAAATTACTATACCTGAAGGTGTTTTAGAAATAGGTAATTATTCTTTTGGTCGTACAAATATTGAAAAAATAGTAATTCCTCATTCAGTAAAAAAAATAGGTTATAATTTTTATTCACTTGACAACGGTAAAAATGGTTCTGTACGTTTCCAAAGTCTGATTCCACCAGAATTTGAGTTGGATACTTTTGAAAGAATTGATAGAATAGAAGTTCCAATGGCAGCTGTTGAAACATATAAAAATATTGATATTCCAGGTTGGAAAGAGAATGTTGGTGATAAGATTGTTGGTTATTAAAATAAAAAAAGATGATAGAAAAAACTATCATCTTTTCTGTTATTTACATTTTTGACATTTGTTTCATAACTTTATGGTAATATGTATTAGGTAAACTTTTGATATTCTTTACATAAAAACCATGATTCCAGCATTTTGTAGCTTTTTCAAAGCTATGTTCTGGGTTAAAATGTTCTTGAAGGTGAATAAAGATTTCCTTAGACTTCTGAGGGTCTCTTCTATCTTCAAGAGTGTAACGTTTCTTAATTTTCTTCTTTTTCAGAATGTTGTTACATTCAGCTACGGCTGATGGCGTAATTTGAAGTACCCCTAATGATTTTCCATTTCTTGCATTGTTTTGACCTTTGCTTTCAATGTGAATCATTGCAGCAATCAGACGTGACCAATCAAATCCATGTGAACAACTTTGTGCGTTTACTGTAGTTGTGGACAGAATCGCAAAAAGAACCATTAGAAATAATTTTTTGTAATTTCTCATCATTTTTATTTTTAAGTGAGGTGTAAATCAAAACCTAAGTTATGTTTTACAATTTAGCACTGTGTGAGACTCCGTTCTGTGCTGTTTTGACCTCTTATTAATTAAAAGCCGTATTTAGTTAGAGTACCATATTTGGTAATCTTCTGACTGTACCAATCTTTTAATACTTGTATAATAAATTTATCTCTACCATGTTCTTTTGGTAGTATCGTTTTAAATTTATTTTGTAGGAGATAGAATAATTGTTGGTCAGTTAATGACTTTTTGGATGGTTGTCCATTTTCGTCCATTTGTATGACTATTGGTATATTAACAAGGATGCCATTATCATCTTCTCCTGTATATTTTGCACGAATAAAATTTTTATCTAAGAAACTTTGAATTACTGACACTTTATCAGAGTAACTCTCTCTTAATACTTCTTTTCTAAATTCTTCGTTAAGTTGTTTATTATATTGTTTTAACTTCATTTTTGTGTCATGCATATAAAGATAAATAGTTTATAAAACTGTTTTCTATTAATTTTTAACACGGTTGCAAAGATATGAAAAATATTTTTAACGCCCAAATCAATTAAATATTTTAACATAAATTTAATCAATAATTTTGGTGAGTAATTTAGTATATTTGTCTGAAATACAATATTTATATTAAAACTTAAATATCATGAAGAAATTATTTTCAAAAGTAGCATCTTTTTTCAAAAAGTATTGTAAAACTTATTTCTTTATCCAGACATGCCTGATTATATTCTTCTTTATAGTTGTGGCACTTGTAGGATGTGAGTATTAAGATTTTTATGAACGGGGTTTGATTGCCCCGTTCATTTTGTTTTACGAAATGATTAATTCGTTTTCGAAATCAAAATTAAATGTATGCTCATTTTCATAATCCCCAAGTAAGATTACATCTGTCAACTTATCTTCAAGTTCGTTTTGTACAAATCGAATAATTGGGCGAGCGCCATACTCTTTCTGTTTTACTGCTTTTTGATAGATGAAATCAACAACCTTTGGTGTATATGTTATATTATAACCAGCTTGTTTAACTCTATTGGAGAACTTCTTTATTTCTAATTCAGTAATACCTTTGAGGTTATCATCTGTTAAACTATTAAAGTAAACAATTTGGTCAATTCTATTAAGAAATTCTGGTGTAAATTTACTTTTCATTTCTTTTTCAATGATGGCTTTCTTATTATTACCAACATTTGTAGAAAAGCCAATGCTTTTTCCAAACTCAGATGCTTGCTTAGCACCGATATTTGATGTCATTAAAACAATAACGTTCTTAAAATTAACAAGTTGCCCAGATGAGTCTGTTAATCTACCATCATCGAATAATTGTAAAAACAGATTATAAACTTCTTGGTCAGCTTTTTCAATTTCATCTAAAAGTAAGACACAGTGTTGCTTATTTTTAATTGCCTCGGTTAATTGTCCACCATTTTCATATCCTACATAACCAGGAGATGCACCTGTAAGTTTTGAAATTGAATTTTTCTCAGAATATTCAGACATATCAATGCGTATTAATGATTTTTCATCACCGAATATTTCTTCTGCTAACTTCTTAGCAATCAACGTTTTACCACAACCTGAAGGGCCCATCATAAGAATATTTGACATTGTCTTTGTTTTATCACCAAGCCCTACTTTATTTCTTTTAATAACCTTACAGATTGCTTCTACGGCTTCATCTTGACCTATAATACTTTCCTTTAATATATTATCAATATGAGCGATTTTAGTTTTCTCATTACTTGACAATTTGGTTACTGGTACTCCAGTTATATCTGATATTACTTTTGCAATATCATTTTCAGTAATAGGTACTATATGTTTATTATCTTTCTTTTGTTCTCTCTTATAATCAGTTAATTTACGATTAAGTGCCTTCTCTTCTTTATTTAAGACTTCAACAAGTTCCCATTCACCATTATTCATGTACTTCTTTTTTTCATTTGCAATCTCATGCAGACGGCTTCTTGTAGAAGTAATCATTTCTGGTTCCGTTTTGGTTAGACATAATCCAGCACCAGCAAGGTCAATCACATCTATTGCAGAATCAGGCAAACATCTGTCGTTTATATACTTTTCAGAAAGTTCAACCGCTTTTTTGATTATTTCATCACTATAAATTGTGTTATGATAATCCTCGTAAAACTTTTTATTTTCTTTTATAATTTGTATTGTTTCAGAAGCATTGTTTGGTTCAATAACAATTTTCTGTAATTTACGAGATAGTTGTGTATTATTTTCAACACAATTACGATATTCCTTAAAAGGTAATGTACCTATGACTCTAACATTACCGTCTTCCAAAATCTTACCAATTTTATCAGAAATGTCTGTATCTCTATCTTTATTACCATTCTTAAGTACCATCTGCATATCGTCAATAACAAGGATATATTTGTCATTGTTTTCCAATTCGTCAAATAGTCCTTTAACTCGTTCTTCAAACATACCTCTTAAACTCGTTCCCGATACCATACTCATAATATTGAGTAGAAGTAATTCTTTGCCGTCTAATACACTTGGTACTTTATGTTCGTTAATTAACTTTGCAAGACCGTAAACAATTGAAGTCTTTCCGACACCTCCTTTACCTACAAGTACTACATTATTCTTTCTACGTCTTGAAAGTACCTGCATGATAATTTTAAGTTCTTTTTCTCGTCCGATTGTTTTATCAACTTTACCATCTTTTATAATTTGATTTAAATTGATAGTATATTGCTTTATAAAATTATCTTTTGGTGAAACTGATTTAATATTAATTTCACTTTTTGAAGGAATATTCATGTTATTATTTTTAGTCTTCGGTTTTTTAGTATGTCTATTTTTTGTTTCGCTTTGACATTTACTCAAAATATTGTTATAATCAATACCAGCACTTTTAAGAATTTTTCCGCTATTTAAATTCAATTCTGGATTTAGTAATGCTAAAAGGAAATGTTCAGTACCTAAAATTTTACTTTTCGTAATTTCTTTTTCATTCTCAGCATCTTCCATTAATTTATTCATTTCTTTACTGAAAGGAATTTCAATTATATTATTTGTTAGTCCACTTATCTCGTTATTACATGCCGTTAATGCGTTAGCAAACAACTCTCTTAAACTTACTATGTTGTTGTTCATTAAATAACTTTCAAGAATCATGTGTGCATGACAGTTTTTTGTATCTAACATTGCAAGAACGAAGTGTTCTGGTGTTAACTCTTTGGAGGGTATTTCATTAAGAATAGATGTTTCCATATATAATACAACTTCATCCAATTCTTTGCTATACATTAATCTTATTTCGTCCATTAATAAAATTGTCTTTTTTAAAAGATAATGTATTTTATACGCTTGTCAAGTGTGGCGTTTAAATAGAAAAAGATAACATTTGAATTATTTGGATATTTATATTAAAGTTTAATAAAAAATAATATTATATAAAAAATGAAAAAAATTGTAAGACTTACAGAAAGTGACCTTCATAGACTTGTAGAAAATTCCGTACGCAGAGCATTGACTGAGATTGGTGATACACAAAAGGGTCAATACATGCTTGGTCGTGTAGCTGGTCGTGCTAAAGCAAATAAGGATAAGGATACTTTTATGGCAGCTAAAAATCACCGTCCAGAGGACCCAGCAGCTGATGATAAGAAAGTAGCCGATAAGTTATTTAGACGACACGCTTTCAAGCAGGGTATGGAAGACCAAGAGGATTACCAGTATTACCGTGATAGAGAGAATGATGGTGAATACTATCGTGACGCTGCTGATACTTTGGGTCGTGGTATGAAACGTCAGTACAAGAAATTTAAGTAAGGTAAAGTCAATCAGATTTAAAGCTAACAATTTTTTTTTGTTAGCTTTTTTTATTTCGTTTTGTTGTTTTCTAAAAATATTGTATCTTTGCAGTAAGTTTAATTTTTAAAACATAGATAATATGAGTAAATTACTTAATGTTTATAGTGATAATATAGATAGAACATGGTATAAGAGTTCTAATATATTATATTCTGAGTGTATTGATAATGACAATAAACCTAAGACTTTAAAGGTCGTTTTCTCAAATGGTAGACAGTATCAATATAATGATGTTGATGTAAGAGATTACTTGTTCTTTAGAGATGGTGATTCGCAAGGTAAGGCACTTAATTCGTATATTAAAAAATATACATGTAACCGTTTAGAGGATGTTAACGTAGATGTTATTAACGAAGAATATATCTACCGTTCAAATAATGGTATGTACATGGATAATAATGATAAGTTTACAATTAAGGACCATGCAGGTATAATTTTGTATGAGTTGGATAAAACTTTAGACACTGATACATACGAGATGATTAATGACATTTTATTATCAGTAGGAGTTAAAATTAAAAAGTTGTAGTATATGGGGGTTATTGTTAGTGGTTTTCCTGGTTGTGGAAGACGATATTTGAAAACGAATTGTCGTGATGGAATAACAGTTGAAAACGTTAAAGTTTCTGATTATGATTCAGATGGGTTTCCAGACAATTATGTAGATTATGTTTTATCAATTGTAGATAAAACTGATATTGTTTTGATTTCTTCTCATCCTGCAATATGTGAAGAATTAAACTCACGTGGCGTTGATTTTAATCTATTTTATCCAGAACGTTCTCGTAGAAATGAATTTGTCGAAAATTTTGTAATGGCACACAAACCAGCAAAACAGATTCAAGAAATAGATAATAAGTGGACGGAGTGGATTGATTTGATTGAAGAACGTACTTTGGAACATTGCTTTAAACATAGTTTAAGTAAAGGACAATTCATCGGTAATTTTTCAATGATGAATGCGTATGTTTATAATTTATTGAATGGTAATAAAGGTGTTATAACAGCAGAACTAAAATCAGATTATATTGATGCTGCAGAATCAGGAATACAGATTAGAGAAGAAGAAATACAATTAACGAATTTTTTGTTTACTCCTAACGATTTACAAAATTTGTCTTATATCGTTAATGAGTGTAATGAAAAATTTGAAAAGTTTAAACCAGATTCTGTTGGTATTTTAATTGACAAAGATACGTTTGAAACATTGAATAAAATTAAAACATGGTTGGAAAAAAGAATTAAACATGAGCCACAAGACAAATGAAAATAGCGAAGATGTATTATTATACGTCGATTTAGGAAACGGGGTTAGTAGGCGGATACCTGCTGATAAAATTACTTACGTTACAGGATTTGATGATATTAAGAAAGAGTTTAAATATTATCAAAAAATCATTCATCCTCAATTATACCCTTCTAAGTTTGCAGATGTAATATTAAATAAAAATAGAGATAATGAATAATGTTGATAAACAATATCTTGATTTACTTCGAGATGTTTTAGAAAATGGTAGTGAACGTAAGACACGTAGTGGACTTGTAAAGTCTGTTTTTGGACGTATGATGCGTTTTAATTTAAAAGATGGACTACCTTTACTTACAACCAAAAAAGTAAGCACAAAAGGAATAATTCATGAGTTACTTTGGTTTATTTCAGGTTCTACGAATATTAAATATCTTGTAGATAATGGTGTTAATATTTGGAATGATGATGCGTTTCGTTATTTTAACGACATCGCTGTTAAGAATGACCAATGTATGAACGAACGTATGGTAAAAATGGGCTATCATATTTTATCTGGAATATCTAAAGAAGAGTTTTTAGAGAAAGTTAAAGCAGGAGAGAAAGTTAGGGTTGTACGTTGTGTTGATGATGAAAAGATAGAAAAAGAGTATAAGTATGGAGACCTTGGTGCTATGTATGGTAAGAACTGGAGGCATTTTGGTTCTTCTGGTAAAGACCAAATTAGGGAACTTGTCAATCTACTAAGGAATGACCCTACATCAAGACGTATTATTTTAACTTGTTATGACCCAGATACTGTAGATGAAGCTGCGTTATATCCTTGTCATATAATGTATCAATTCTATACAAAAGAACTTACATTGGGTGAACGTATAGATTTGTATAAAGAAAGTTTAAATGAAGGTGAACAATGTGATGTTACGGAAACATTTCTAAATTATATTGATATTCCAAAGTATAAATTAAGTTGCATGTTGAATATTAGAAGTAATGATTTACCTTTGGGTTGTCCTTATAATATTTGTTCAGCAGCTTTGTTAACGCACATGTTTGCGCATGTTTGTAATATGACCGTAGATGAGTTGGTTTATATTGGCGGTGATTGTCATATCTATGAGAACCAATTAAATGGCGTACAGGAGCAATTAAAACGTACTGGTAGTAATACTCTACCACAGCTCAGAATACAAGGCGAAATAAGAAGTATGGATGATTTTAAATATGATAGTTTCTTAATTTATAATTATCATCCAGATGCTTCAATTAAGTTTCCTTTAAGTGTCGGATGAGTGTATCTTATGTTGTAAAAAAAGAAACTAAACGATGTTTCGATGAGGGTATGAAAGCTGACTTATTTACACGTGATAAGATTGAAACATTATTAGGCGGTAAATGCTATCAATCAACAATAACAGAAGATACAAAGAAGCATGTTGATTTTTGGTGGGATGCACCTAATGGAAAAAGATATGGAGTAGATGTTAAAGATTCACGTAAGAATAAAAGAACTGACTCTAATAAAGATTATAGTATAACTTGGTTAGAGATACAGAATGTCAGTGGAAAGCCAGGATGGATTTATGGGGAAGAAGATTATATTGTTTTTAAAACAGATAATAAACTTCTTTTTGTAAAACGAGAACAATTAACGTATTTCGCTGAAACCAAATATAAAGAATATATTAGTAGTGGGAAAAATATTGTTTACGATACACCTCAAGAATGCTATGTACCTTATCAACGAGCTAAATGGGGACGGAAAGATATTGCTTTTAAAGCTTATATGAAAGATTTAGAAGATATATCTCACTTCTATATAAACTTTGTTACTAATGAAGTAGTTACATTTAATAAAAGCACCGCTAAATAGCAGTGCTTTTTTATTTTATAACCTATTTATTAAAAAAAGTATTAAACATGTTAGAACAAGAATATGATGGTTATGGTTTTAACGAACCAGAAAGATTTGAGACTATGGCAATGCAAACTCGTGTAGAGTATGAACCTGACAAGGATATTAAAGTCGGACCAGATAAGGATGGTTTGATGTTGGGTCAGGAAGATGCTGTACCAAGTGATTTGCTTGTATCTAAAGTAGAGAAACATAAAATTGATTTTAAGGGAGAAGGTAAGAATTTTCCGCCATCTAATCATTTATAATGATGAGTAAAAAGGTTTTCATTCCAAATAGTAAATTATCATTATTAAAAGAAAATAATAATGATTTCGTTTCTCAAGATAACTATAAGTTAAATACTGGTACTAGTCTTGAGTATGGTCATGTTGTGCAAGATAGTTTGGGGGAAAATGTTATTCCAGAAGTTGATGCAGAGGAAATTAGTTTAAGTTCTTTTAAAAAAGAAAAGACCCTTGTACCAGAAATATGGAAGGATGATAAACTTGATTCTAAAGTACGTTTACGTCTATTAGATATAGCTGATGATTTTTGGGACACTATGGGTGTTACATGGGTAAAACCTGAAGGTTATATTTTAACTGGTTCCATATGTAATTTTAATTGGTCTGAATATTCTGATATTGATTTACATATTGTAGTAGATTTTGAAAAAGTTGATAAACGTGTAGAGTTTGTTGAAGAATATTTTAAAGCTAAGAAGAATGCATGGAATAACGAACATGATTCACTCGAGATTTACGGATATAAAGTAGAACTTTACGTTGAAGATATTGATGCTGAAACTGAATCAGGCGGTATATATGATTTGGAAGGTAATGAATGGTTAAAAAAGCCAAATCCAGATGATATAGAAGAAATAGGTTTAGAGAAATATGAAATCAAGTCTATAGCAGCTGATTTCATGACTCAGATAGATGATTTAATAGACAGTGCAAAATCTACCGATGATAAACATGTCTTAGAGAAGATTTCAGAAGAAGCGGAAGATTTGTTATCAACAATTCAGGAAACAAGAAAGGAAGGTCTTGAAGACGGTGAAATGGGTGTTGGTAACATTGTGTATAAAGTTTTACGTAGAGCAGGTTATCTGGATAAATTGTGGGATTTAATTGCTTCCTTATATGACGATGTTAACTCTTTGAATGAAGAGGTGGTTGCTGACGGAAATGCCGACCATAATCCATTTGCAGAACGTTGGAGACATGAACGTGACACTCTTAAGAATTTTATCTTAAATAACGGCATCCTTATGACAAGTAAGGAAAATGGTAAAACTTATAAAGTTTACAATATTCCTCAATTATCTAATCTAATAGGTTATAATTATGCTATATGTCTTGAGTTTGACCCTTATACAATGGAAGAGGGTTCAACCGTTTACATAAGAGCGTTAGATAAGTTTACACGACGTTTATTCCAAGTACAGTTTGATACCAGAGGTAGAGATAACAAAGGTGGAACAGCCGATGATGTTAGATAATATCTTTATTATCAATTATTTTTTATTTGATAAAGATATTTATATTAAAATAATCAATCAATTATTATATCAATTATGAATAAAAAGGTAAATGTCAATGACCAGCTTTCTCGAATGAAAGGTTTGATGAATTATGGTCTTCAGACAGAATCTAAGAATAATACATACTCTTCTATTGAGTATCAGAAACTTGGTGCAGATGGAAATGTATATGGAATTATTAGAGAAGGTTCTAAGTATTACATTGAAACAGCACCTAACAAGAAGACTTTAGTAAAAGAGGACTTCAACTATATTGGTGGTTTTAAAAACAGAAAAGATAACGAATATTCAAGTTTTGCTGCTGCACAGAAGAATTTTGAACTTAAAATGATGTCAATTCGTGAGGCATATGCAAATGGTAAGAATATCATGATTGAGTCTTGGAATCCTGACAAGAAAGAAAACCTTACTCTTGAATCAACTGAGAAAATGCGTAAGGAGATTCTTCGTGAACGTCAGATTATGTATAATGCTGCTTGTATTAATGAATCTAAACCTCAGTCAATGACTATGGAGAGTGATAACTCATGTGGTGTTTGTGGTTCAAAAGAGTGCAAGGGTGAAGATGCTTCAAAATCAGCTGATGTTGAGGGTTATGAGAACTTAAAGGATGCTAATCCAAAGAATAGTTTCCGTAAATCTAAGCACCAGACAGGTAAGGCTAAAGATGCAAATGATTACAAGGCAGTTAAAGAGTCTGCTGAACCTTTAGCTTGGCATCAGGAAGGTCAGGATGCAAAGGGCAACATGGCTGATACATATATGGATAAATCTCATGGTACCGAGGTTGGTAGTTCAGCACCTTTTGATGAGGAAACAGTTGAAGAGGGAGTTGCTATGCATGATGCTGAGAATCAGAATACACCTAACGTAGGTGTTAATAAAGTTGGTGATTCAGCTCCTTTTGACAAGGAAACCAATGTAAATGAGGGACTTGATGAAATTCCTGATGAAAATCCTGAAAATTCTGAGGATGTTGAAGATAATGAAGTTGATACTGATTTAGAAAATACTGATGATGTCATGGACGATGCTGATGACACTATGGGTGATGAAGGTATAGAAGACGATACACTTGGTGACGAGGCTATTGATGCCGAGAATGACGAAGACGACTTCGAGGATGATGATGACTTCGGGGATGACGAAGATGAGTTTGATGAAGATGACTTGTCTGCACGTGTAGAAGCAATGGAAGATACTCTTGAACAAATCGCACAGAAATTAGGTATTGACACTAATGACTTTGATACTGAAGAGTTTGAAGACGATGATGACTTATATTCAGATGATGATGAATCTGAGGATGAGTTTGGCGACGGTATTGAAGATGACGAGAAAGAGGAAGATGAAATGCCTATGGAATCAAGAAATCGTAAAGGTTATCAGATTTTTGAATCAAGAGCATTTAAGAAAGCGAAACGTCGTATGAATGAAGGCGGTATGAAACCTTTCTCTAATGCTAATCGTGTACCTAATGGTAATATGAATGCACTTGATGAATTTGGTAAGCATCCATGCTTCAGAAAGCAGCCTATGACTACGCCAAATAAAAATCATCAAGAGTTTGATGGATATTATGACATGAATGATGAGTCTGCTAAAAATGACACACCATATGCAACTAATATCGGTAGTGGCGCACCATTTGATTTAGATGTAAAAACAGTTGAAAATTCAATCGCTGAATCAATTCGTAGAAATCTACGCAATTTAAAAAAAAAATCTAAACGAAAGTAGACCAACTAAACTAAAGTTGCCTGGTCGTATGGCTGCTGACCTAAATCCGCAGCCAGCACCATCGCCTATTCCGCCACAGATGAATGAGCCAAGTGGGTTTGATATGGGTAGTGACCCTATGTCTGATGACGTAAACGGAGGTGATAATCCAACAGATGATAATGATGAAGCAAATGCACCAGACTCTAATGGTGTTGATAATAAAGCGCAAAAGGCTGCTGGTGAGTTAAGCTATATTTTGCCAGATGCTTCAGAGGAAACTGTGGATTATGTCATGGGTATGTTAGCCCCAGCGGTAGGTAAGAATGAAAATGTTGGTGACGATGACGTTGATAAGTGGTCTGAGAAGATGAAAAGTGGTGATGATAAAAAGTCTGATGAAGATGAAAATAATGATAATGAGGAAACACCAGAGGGTGATAATGATGATATGACAATGGAATCAAGAAATTATATAGATAATCTCATTGCCGAAACACTACAAGAATATTTCAACGTTAATGACGAAAGAAAATATACACGTCAAGAGAAGAAATTAGATAAGACGTATATTGATGATGAAAATCCTTTTTCGTCACCTTTTTAAAAAAAAATGGTACTTTGTTAACTGGTCTAAAGAGGAAGTTCGCACTTCCTCTTTTTTTTATATCACTAATTATATATTTATAATTAAAGTTTAAGTCTATTATGAGAGTTTATACTAAAATAAATGGAATATTGCACGAGGGTATCGCATTCTCTAAGAAAAATATTCAGATTAAAGAAGTAACTAATACAGGTGGTGTATCAGCTTCTATTAGTAATTCTGCAAAGACACCAACCGATGCGGTCAATAACGCAGCAAGTACTCTTAATCAGAATCATAATGTAAATAATGTATCGTTTCAACCTAATCAAGTTGACGGACAACAGAATACAAATTCAGGAGAGGGTCAACAGATTAATGTTGATGTGTCAAACAAAGCAGAAGCAGTTAAACAGGTTACAGATGCTGCTAAAGACCCATCTAAGAAAGATGCTAAGATAGTTGCTTACAATAGTAAAACATCACAGTTAAATACTGTTGTTACTCCAAAAGGTTCAACGCCTAATGGTAGTATGGAAAATTCTTCCTATAAAAGAAATGGGAAATTAGTAGAAATGAGAAATAATTCTGTGCCTTTTAATAAAAAGGATTTGGATGAATTTTTAAAATTGTTATGATAAAACGAATATATTTAACAGAAGATAAAATTAATGTTATTAAGAAAAGGGTTATAAGTAAATTACCATCTTTTTTATATAAAGCACTTTCTTCACATAAGACATCTTTAGGTAATAATGCTGTATTTCCTTCTGATGATATATATCCATTTGATTATATTATAGCTAAAAAACGTTTTAATGATGTTTCTGATACACTTCAAAAATATGGTTATAATATTAATGATATTGATGTGTTATCAGATAGAGCTATTAAATGTTTATTGAAAATTAGAGATTTAGAAGAACCTTTACGTAATCATTTAGAAAAAGTATGTCATAATATTGTTTGTGATTTATTCTCTATTCCTAAAAACTCTATTAATTTTTCGTTAAATATAGTTGATAAGGTTGATTCAGAAAATGCAAGATTAACCCCTGAAGAGGATGATGAGGATAATAAATATGAGTTTGAGGATGTATTAGAAAAAGATAAAATAGATAATGAAATATCTAAAAGAAGAGTTATTGATTCATTAATTCAAGGTGCAAGTATTAGGTTATCTAATTTAAGTTTTATATCAGATGATTATTTTGATAATATTGATGAAGAGTTAATTACTCTATATAAAGAATTAATGGATTTAGGTGATTATCTGGCATTTGTTAAAAACGATAAAATAATAGACGGTAATACAAATCAAGGTTCTTATGTTTCTGTTAAATTAGGCGGAAAGTCAGAAAGACCTATTATAACAGTTCAAGCACTTAATTTCCCTTTACTTTTACGTGAAACTATACGTGGAATTTTTGAACTCGTATCTTCACATGGTTTGCCAAAAGATAGAAAGAAAGCAAATTATATTTTACGCAAAGCTGATTTTATCAAAGCTGAACCATGGGACATGCGACTTGGTGTTGGTTTATGGGATAAATTATATTCATTAATGAATGGATATGATACTGACGTAGTTCCTTTCATTTTCATGAAATTATGTGAAAATACGCCTGAAGAGTTTAATAAAATTATGAAAGAAATTCTTACACCGACTAAACTTGGTAGAAGATATATTAATAGTTTAACAGATTCTGTATTGCATAATATTGATTATCAAAGATTTAAAAAAGATATAGATACCAAGCAATCTGATATTTATGTTATAAATGATAGTTATTTTTCACCTGCTGAACTTGATACATTTAATATTGATAGTGAGGAAAATGAAAGCGGTGTTATAGAAGATGATAAAGAAATATAATTATTATGATAGATATACAAACGATTGCTGAAGAATACGCAAGAAGTTATGCTGATAAATCGAGAATTTATTTTATAGAAAAATACCTATCAACGTTTAATGCTAATGTTGGTAAAAAATCACAATTCCTATTATTCCCAAGACAGAAAGCATTTTTACAGAGTCTTGCTGACCATAAGGCTTCCATAGCCATTAAACACCGTCAGGCAGGTATTACTACAGTTTCTTCGGCATGGATATGTGCACAAATTGCACTTGCTGATTCTGATAAGCCAGAAACTATTTTGTGTATTGGTAACAAACTTGACCTTGCAAACCAATTGGTTACAAAAATTAGAGAGTTTTTGATGCAAGTTCCACGATGGTATTGGGGTGACGAATATTATTCTCCAGACCCAAAATCAGAGAAAAATAAGAAAGATATTTTCACCAAAAATAGTAAATCAGAATTACAATTATTCAATGGATGTTCTGTATACGCAAGGTCTTCTGGAGAAAATGCTGCACGTGGTATCTCAGCTGTTTCGATATTGATTTTTGACGAGGCAGCCTTTATTGAGAATGGTCCAGCCGTTTATTCTTCAGCGGTTGCTGCCACATCATCTTATGGTGATAAATCAAAGATAATAATGGTTTCAACACCTAATGGTAAAGATGAATTATATTACAATACTTATCGTCAAGCATTAAGCCATGAAAATAACTATAACGCAGTTGAATTTAAATGGTATCAAGATTTGCGTTATAACAGACATTTGAAGTGGTATAAGAAAGATGCTGAAACTGGAGAGAAAAAGTGGATTGTAGAGGAAATATTAGATGATACAGGAAGAATAGAATATAACGAAGAAAGATGGCGCAAATTGGAACAAGAGGGATGGATGCCGACTTCTCCTTGGTATGAAACAATGTGTCAATCTTTCAATAATGATTCTATGAAAATAGCCCAAGAGCTTGATGTGTCGTTCCTTGGTTCAGCTAACAACGTTGTTGCAAGTGAATTTGTAGAACTACAGAATAGAATTAATGTTAGAGACCCACTGCCAGATTTAAAAGACCCAATGGTTGATGATACTTGGTATTGGAAAGCACCTATTCCTGGTCATAGATATATATTAGGAATTGACCCATCACGAGGTGTGTCTGCCGATAGAACTGCTATAGAGGTTATAGATATGGATGGACGTGATGAAAACGGTCAACCAATCATAGAACAAGTAATGGAATATGTCGGAAAGAAGTTAGGCGACGATATTGGTTCTATGGCGGTTTATTATGCCAAGCAATATAATAATGCTTATGTTGTAGTAGATTGTACTGGTGGTCAAGGAGATGCTGCTATTTTAACAATGTTGAACCTTGGTTATACTAACCTACATTATGATGACTCTTCTCAGAAGACATACACAATGCAAAATCAATCTATGTCAGATGGTAATTATATGAATAGATTGCCTGGTTTTCACTTCCAAGGAAATAGATACCCTGTACTTGCTAACTTTGCAGGACTTGTTAGAAACAACGAATTTAAAATACGTTCTGCACGTGTTATTAATGAACTTGATACATGGATTTTTAAAGGCGAAACTGGACGTATGGACCACATGGAAGGTGCACATGATGACACAATTACATGTCTTGCAATGGCTCTCTTTGTGATGCAGTATTCTCTTAGTAAAATAGAAGCTGCCAAACGTAAAGATGAAGCAATATTAAGTTCTTACAGAATGACAAATGGTAGTAACTATAGAAGACCAGCTATAAGATACAGTCAACCTGTGACACCTAAATCTGGTCTTCCTATGATGAATAGTAATTCTTTATCATCAAAGCCGAATAAACATATAGGCGGAACTTATATGTGGTTATTTAGCGGTATGAAATAATTGAAACTATTTAGAAATCAACTAAAAATGTTATTTTTTAATAAAAATATATATGGCCAATAAATTAACTGTTTTTCAACAATTAGATAAAGCTATAACTGGTAACTGGAATACACAGGACACAATGGCAAGACATATCAATAACTATGATATGTCTGGTAATGGTGTTATATACCAAACCAACGATAAAGATAATTATGAAAAAGTAAAATTAGAATTACAACAAAATAAATATCTTGAAAATAGATGGGTTAAAGCTAACGTTGATTTAAATGTAAGTGCCTATTCAGGACTTAATAATGTTAAGTTGATGTATCGTGATGCCGATTTGATGGATTCATTTCCAGAAATAGGCGCTGCACTTGATATTGTTTCAGAAGAAAGCTGTTTACCTTCAGATACAGGAAATATAGTAAATGTATATTCTAAATCAGATAGAGTTAAAAGTATTCTTGAAGATTTATTTACTAATCGTTTAAATTTACAATTAACAGCACAAATGGTTATACGTGGCATGTGTAAATATGGAAATGATTATATGATGCTGGATATAGACCATAAGTTAGGTGTTAAAGGATGGAAACGTTTACCTGTATTTAATGTTGAACGTATAGAAAACGGTATTACTAATCCATATTCAACAGGATATTCCACTGTTGCAGCTAATAATACAGATACCAATTCTGATATGTCTACTAAATTTGTCTGGTTAGATGATAGCCAGTCGCAAGTTCCATTTAGAGATTGGCAGATTGCACATTTTAGACTGTTAACAAATTCTATGTATCTTCCTTATGGCGTTTCTTATTTAAATTCAGCTCGTAGACATTGGCGTATGCTTAGTTTAATGGAAGATATGATGCTTATCTATCGTCTGGAACGTTCTATTGAAAGACGTGTATATAAGATATTTGTAGGTGCTATTGACGATGCTGATGTACCAGCTTACGTTGAAGAAATTGCTAATAACTTTAAGAGAACGCCTATTATTGACCCAATGACAGGTCAAGTGGATTTGAGAAAGAATATTCTCCCAGTTCATAAAGATACGCCAATTCCTTTGCTGGATGGACGCACTATAACAATAGAGAATCTTGCAAAAGAGTATGAAAATGGTGAAGAAAATTTTGTATATTCTGTACAAGATGATACTCATAAAATTGTACCAGGAAAAGTTGTTTGGTGTGGTAAAAACTACACTGCAGATAAATTATATCGTATAACATTAGATGATGATACATATTTAGATTTAGCTGGTGAACACGAACTCATAATGCGTGATGGTTCTAAGAAGAGAGCAGATGAAGTTAGTGTGGGTGAAAGTGTAATGCCTTTCTACAGAGATGATACTGATTACGATAGAGTATTAGATATTTCTTCTAAATCATATAGAAAAGTAACTCTTAATGATTCAAGTAAAAACGAATCAGACCCTGTAGAAGTTATGAAATTACGCTTTATAAGAAAAGTTGATATCATAGGTGGAGACGATGTGTATTGTATGACCGTACAAGGTCCTAATAGTGAAGAAGATAGACACAACTTTGCTATACGTTCAATCAATTCCGATAAAACTTGGTGTGAAAATGGATGTTTTGTTAGCAACTGTGTAGACCAAGATATCTTTATCCCTGTAAGAGACCAGAATGCGCCAACACCTATTGATACCTTGTCAGCAGCGCAGAATTTGACAGCGATGGATGATATCAAGTTTGTTCAGAATAAGGTTTTGACGGCATTGAGAATACCTAAAACATTCCTTAATTTTGAAGAGACTGCTGGTGACGGAAAGAATCTTGCTTTAATGGATATACGTTTCACAAGAACAGTTAATAGAGTTCAGCAGGCGTTCTTAATGGAGTTAACTAAGGTTGCATCCATTCACTTATTCTTACTTGGTTTTAGTGATGAATTAACTAATTTCTCACTTACAATGAATAACCCATCAACTCAAGCAGAGTCACTTGAGATTGATAATATAGAGAAGAAGATTACTGCTGTTAGAGATGCCGTTTCAGACCCTGGTGGTGGTATTCCTGTTATGTCTCAAGCAAAGGCATTAAAGACTATTATGAAGTGGTCTGACAAAGAGATTAAAGAAAATCTTGAAGAGATACGTCTTGAGAAAGGTATTTCCGCAGAACTTGAAAAGACAACTCAAATCATCAAGCGTACTGGTTTATTTGATACAGTCGATAGAATATATGGAGAACCAGGAGCAGAATACATGGATGACCAACCACAACAAGGAGGTCCTGATAGTGGCATGGGAGGTGGCTCTATGGGTGGCGGAGGAGACTTCGGTGGAGGTCTTGATTCACTCGGTGCACCTGGGTCTGATGATATGGGTGATATTGGAGGAGAAGAAGGTTCAATGCCTACAGGAGACATGGGTGGTGATGCTGGTGCACCTCCAGGAGGCGAAGCACCAGGAAGTAGCGGTCCAGAATCAGGAGGCACTCCAATGGAATCTGTAAATAAGAAAAAACCTCTTATTACTGAAAATACATTAAAGGCGATGAAGAAAAATAGTGATAAAAAATTAGATACACTATTTGAAGAATATCTTAATTGTATTGATAGAAAGGAAAAGAAGGCTGAAGAAATTTCTTATGAAAGAGCAAATATCTATGATAAATCTTTATTGATTAATGAAGAATTTGATAAGATGATATCTTCTTTGGATAATTTAGTGAACGATAATGAATAAATTTTAAAAAGATGATGTTTTTATAGCATCATCTTTTTGTTTATTTATACTATTTATTTAGGTAAAACATGTTATACAAATGAAAAAATCAGAATACAATAAAAAGGTAGATAATTTTATAAAAATTATAAAGGAATCTTTAGATAAAAAGGATTTTGAAACTTATAATCATGCTGTGGAATTATTTGAAGATACTGTATCTGTAGCTTTGAAACAGCAGGAAATGGAAAATGAGTATAAAGGTAATAATTTTGGTATTTTAAATCATATTTTTGAAAGTGAACTTCCAGAATTATTTAAGAAAGATAGAAAACTGGTTGGACGTGTTATGCGTACCATTAAAGAAGATAAGAATCTGCTTTCTCAATTCCAATTTTATAATGCTTTGCGTGGTTATAATGGTGTTACAGACAGTACATCTTTTGTAAGAACGGCATTAAATCTCACGGAAGGTAAACTGGATAAAAAGACAATTAAAGAGTCAAATGCTAAATTAGCGAAACTTTTGAAAGATAATGAAATATATCCTTCTGATAAATTATCTTATGAAAAAAGACGTTTCTTTGAGAGTTGTAATACTTTGTTAACCAAACGTGAAAACTTATCCAATATTAATAAATTATCTGATAGTTTAATGACTGTTAGTAACTACATTAACGAACATCGTGCGACTAATCCAGATAAGATTGATTTGGATGAAATGTTTAATAACTTCAACAATACTTTTAAAGATAAACTTAATGAAGACGAAAGAAGCCTTGTTATGGATATAACTAATATACGTAATAAGAATGCTGATACCAAGCGTGAAAAGTTGTTAGATAAGTTTAAGAATGAAAGTTTAACGGAGATTGGTAAATTGTTATCAGTTACAGAGGATTCTGAAGAATTAGATAACTTAAAACGTTTAGAGGAACAAATACAGGGTATGCAGTATTCTTCTGAAACAATAGTCCGTGATTTGGCTAAACTGATAGAAATTTGTGATGTTTTAAAAGACAAAGATTAATTTCTAATTTGACTTTCTTATTTTTTACTTTACCTTTTAATAAAGGGATATAGTTTATGAAAAAGATGGTCAAAGAAATTAAATTAAATGTTTCTGACAAGGTTACATTGAAATACGGCACAATGAATAGGGAAAATCCGAAAGTTGTATATATTAATGGAAGAACATGGATTACTCCTATGTATGAGGGGAATTATGATGATGCTATGTCTTTTATTCTTAACAAATATAAAAAAGAATTTAAAAATCGACTTATATCAACAGGAAGATTTGAAAGAGGAATGATTTTTGAGTTTGATATAAATCCAAGTGCTATGAAGTATGGACATAAGAAGTTTCTTTCATTCGATATTTTTGCTAAGCAGACAGATTGTGTTAATTTAAAAGAATTAAATGACGAACTTTCTGAATGTATTGGTAACGTATCTGATAATCTTGTAGAATGTTTAGAAAATAATGATTTTTCTGTTTCAAAAGTAAAATAGATTATGACAAAAAGAATAGTTAAATTAACCGAAGATGATTTACAAAGTTTGGTTAAGAATGTAGTTAAAGAAGTTATTGAAAATGATGAGAATTTTGATGATGTTTTAAATAACTACGAGCCATTTGGAGATGATGATGATAATGAAGTATAATAAAAATAGCGAGACAATTAAATCTCGCTATTTTTTATGTTATGTGTTGGAAATTTGTGTTAAAGTACTTCTTCCACCTTCAATAAATGCCGAAGCTAAGTCACCTCTTTGATGATAAACATCCAGCACTTTGTTAATTAAAACTATAACTTTCTCTGGTGGCATTGACGAATCATATTCTTTCAAATGATTGTAAATAGGTTTTAGACCAAAATCACTCCATGCATCAGAACCATCGGGAAGCTTCAACCAGTCATACAAACCCATTTCCTCAAGTTTATCATATATATTATGTTCACCGATATCTGTAATATCAACACCATTACATTCTGTTTTACCTAATTCTTCAACCATATAATCAAATTCTTCAGAAAGATATACATATGGATTAGATTGTGTATGACCAGCTAAAATTGTATTATAATCTAACTGCATTGTATTTCTTAACAAAATTCCTACCCACTGATAAAGAAGTTTTGTTGGGAAGTTAATAAATTGTCCATATTTAGTAAATTCTTGCAATGCTTGTTTGTAAGAATTTGCATCAATCAGCGGTGTCCATGACTGTACTCCATTAGGATTATCTAAGAAATTCTGAAATACATTTTCTACGTCAAAATTTTCGGTATAATCGTAATACATATCTTCGAAAGTTCTTTCTTGCAAAATATGTTTAGAAAGATTAGATAATTGATTTTCAGTTAAAACAATTTTTTTCATAAATTACTCTGATAAAATTTTATTAATTCTATTAATCTTTTCTGAAACAATCTTTTTATTGAGAGGATTATTATTTTTACTTTCAATATAAGTCTCTAATCCTTCAGGACCGTCTGTAGAAATATATGCCATAGGTGTTGAAGGGTCTGAAACAACATCCCAACAAATCAATTCAAAATCATCTCCAACAATGTATTGACCAAGTTTTTCCTCAACAGAACCAACACCTCTTGATGATACGCCAAGTTTATAACCATTAAGTAACATATTTGCTATAGTATCACCAAAAGATGTACACATACCATGTCTACGGAAACCCTCAGTTATATTTAACTCCATCTTTCCTACAAGAGTATGACCTTCCCAATGTAGTTCTATAATATTATGAGATATACGACCAAGGTCGATAGTACTTTCAGTAGGGTGATTACATTCTCCATATGCACGATGTTCTTCTATTTTTTTCTGGTAGATTTCCACTTGTTTCTTTAGCACCTTTTCTGGATAAATTCTTCCATTAGCATTCTTGATGTCATATTTTTGAAATACAGCATCTACAATGAAAGGATAAGGACAATGCCATTCATTTCCGTCTTTACTTTCATTAACTGTTTTTGTGAAATCTTTTTTATTTAATTGTACAAAACCATCTTGTTCTATCAATAGACCTGTTCCTGTTTTGTCTTTTTTAATTTCAACTAATTCTGTCTTCTTATTCATAATTTACATTATTTAATAATATAATAATAAATATTATATTAATCTCTTAATTTATTTAATGTACCTTAAAATCCATAATTCTTAAGTTTATGGAATGTAAGACATTATATTTATTGTAATTTTTTTTGTATTTTACAATATTTATTATTGTATTTATAAGTGAAATGAGAAAGATTAATAGGACATATAGGTTTAAACTGCTACCGAATAAGGGGCAAATCGAATTGCTGACAAAGCACTTCGGATGTACTCGCTATGTTTACAACACCTTTCTCAATGAGCGTAAAGAACAATATAGACTAACTGGTAAGAGTGATAATTACTACGAACAAGCAAAGCGTCTTACTGAAATGAAGAAACAGGAAGAAACTGCATGGCTGAATGAAGTAAATTCCCAATCCTTGCAGTTTGCTCTTCGTTCACTTGATACAGCCTATAAAAACTTCTTTAAGAAGCGTGCAAAGTTTCCCAAATTCAAATCTAAGCATTCCAAGGATAGTTTTACCGTACCACAATTCGCTTCTATCGCAGAAAACAGGATTTTCATACCCAAGTTCAAGGAGGGTATTAAGTGCCGTATTCACCGTGAGATAAAAGGTAAAATAGGGAAGGTAACTATTTCCAAGACACCAAGCGACAAGTATTTCGTTTCCGTATTCATGGAAGAGGAATACATTACACCAATTGAAAAATCGGGCAAGTCTGTAGGTGTTGATTTGGGTTTGAAGGACTTGCTTATCACTTCTGAAGGAGAAACTTTTAAAAATAACCGATACACGAAGAAATATGAACGCAGACTTGCTAAGGCGCAGCAGCATCTTTCTCGCAAGAAGAAAGGCAGCCGAGGGTTTGAAAACCAAAAACTCAAAGTTGCCAGACTTTATGAGAAGATTAGCAATAGTCGTGCCGACTATCTGCATAAGTGTTCTATTTCTCTTGTAAGAAGATATGACACTATCTGCATAGAGGATTTGAATGTTAAGGGTATGACAAAAAATCATCGTCTTGCCAAGTCCATTACTGATGCAAGTTGGGGTAAATTTGTTTCCATGCTTACCTATAAGGCAGAATGGAATGACAAGAAGGTTGTTAAGGTAGACCGATACTTCCCATCCTCTCAGACTTGCAATGTCTGTGGGTATGTAAACAAAGATATAAAAGATTTGTCAGTTCGAGAATGGGAATGTCCAGTTTGTCACACGCATCATGACCGTGATGTGAATGCAGCAATTAACATTCTTCGTATCGGATTAAATAATAACATATCGGCAGGGACTGTCGATTACACGGGTGGAGAGGAAGTAAGAGTCAATCTTTCGAAAGACCATTCCTCTGTGAAGCCCGAAGCACATAATTTTTTAAAAAAAGTGTAGTTCACTGTATGTAATACCTTACTTTACAGATAATTTTTAAAAAGATTGATATATTTATAATAAAAATAACGTATTAATTTCGTTTTGATAGAATGAAGAAAACTAATAACATTAGAGGCAAAGCTGTTAAAGACTCTTTAGAGAGTTATAACAATCTTGCACAAACTCTGAAAGAAAATACGGAAAATGCTGTGAAGGATATTCTTTCTGAAACAGTACGTGATACATACGCAAGAATCCTCGCTGAGGAAGATGAGGATGAGTATGATAAAGAGGAAGTGGAAGATACTGCAGCTCTGGCAGCAGATGATGCTGAGGATGATTCTGATACTGAGGAAACTCAAGTTGAAGATGACACAGAAAGTTCTTCTGATACCGATGATGACGATACAACTGTAGATGTTACTGTAACACCAGAGGGTGCTGGTGATGAGGTTGAGAAAGTTGAAAACGGTACAGATGAAGATGGTGACGAATGGGCATCATTTGAAAAGTATAAGGTCGGAGATGATGAGTATGACTTCTCAGAAGCGGATGACGATGAAATCGTAAAAGTTTACAAATTGCTGTCTGACGATGACCAGGTTATGGTTAATAAGGGTGATGATAACAAGGTTAGTCTGAAAGATAATGAGACTGGCGCTGAATACCTTATTGACATGGGTAATGAATCTGGTGTAAATGAGTCAAATGAAACTATCTATGAACTTGCTTTAAATGAGTATGATTCACATGCAGGTTACACTGACAATTACCAGAAGAATGATGTACTTGATACTAAAGGTCTTCCTGTCGCAGATGAAAAGGATTCTAAAGATTGGGGTTCTGAGGGACTGAAATCTAAAGGTTCAGAGAAACCTTGGTCTGGTAAGAAGAATAGTAAATCAGAGAATCAACCATTTGCAGAGGGATGCAAGAAGTCAAAAGATGAAACAATTTTTGAAATTTATGCTGATGATATTGAGGAAGCTACAAACGTAGGTGGGTTCGTTCAGCAAAATTCAACTTCTAAATCTCACGTACCAAATTCAAGTGGTAGAAAAGCTCGTAACTCTGGTAAAGGTACTGTTGTACCACGTTACAGCGCAGAATCTGAATCTCGTGAAACTAACGAATCAATTATTCGTAAAGCTAATAAGATTTTCAACGAGAATAAAGAACTTAAGAAAACTCTTGTTAAGTTCAAGAAAGTTCTGCAGGAAGCAGCAGTTACAAATGTCAACCTTGGACAAATTATTAAGTTGATTTCTGAAAATACAACATCTCAAGATGAGAAAAAGGAAATCATTGCACGATTTGGCAAGGAGGCAAAAACAATCGAACAATCTAAGAACTTGTATGAGAATATTTCTCGTAACTTGAAAAAGGCTAACAAGATGAACATCACAGAGTCAGCTAATATCAGTGCAACAAGTTCTAAGCAGATTAATGAGACACCAATTTATAAGTCAGCAGACCTTTTGGAATCTCTTGATTTAATGCACAGATTAAGTAGAGTATAAAATCAAATATATAATCTGAGGATGATGAGTTATCCCATTGAGTTTTACTCATAAAGATTTAATCTTTTGATTATTTCAAACTCTTTTAAAAGAAATAAATTAAATAATTATTAATAATTCATTTAACTAATGAAAGAATTTTTAACAAGCGGTCAGGTCGGCAATATCGAGCTGAACATGCAAAAGAAGATACGTGAAGACATTCAGAAGCGTTGGGACTCACTCGGCTTTACAGAGGGTCTTGAGGGTGCAATCAAAGAGAATGTTGCTACGTTGTATGAAAATGAGGCTAAGCACCTTATTAGCGAGGCTACTGCTTCAGATAACTCTGGTTCATTTGAAACTGTAGTTTTCCCAATTATTCGTCGTGTATTCAGCAAGTTACTTGCTAACGATGTTGTATCAGTTCAGGCTATGAACCTCCCAGTAGGTAAGCTCTTCTTCTTGCTTCCTGTAACATCACAGAGAGAGTTTGAACTTCCTACAGGTGCACAGCAGTTGGACCCAGCAGATATCGTAGATGGTACTACTGGTCGTCATAAGGGTCTTATGGGCTATGACCGTGTTAATCGCAATAGAGAAGGACGTGTTGAGCCACGTTACTACTTGCCAGATGAGGTTGTATCACAGTTGGATAAAGAGAAGTGGTATGTACCACAGTTGGGCGAGGATTATACACAGGGTACAACTTATGCAGCTGCACTTGCAAAAGCAAAGGCTGCTAAACTTGGTGTTGAGGCACTTCGTCAGGCTGGTCCAGAGGTAACTGAGTACTTCGAGAAGTCTCTTTACGACTTGTTCTACAATGACTTCCTTTATGATAATTCTAAGGGTAAGGTAACTCTTAAGGTTGGTAATGCACTCCCTGTAGTTCGCACTGCAGCTGGTATGCGTCCATTCACAGGTACAAACGTTAAAGAGTATGAGAGAAGTGGTTTTGACGGTACAATCCGTAACCTTATTCTTCAGATTGACGGTTTCTCAGCTTTCAATGCAGCTCGTTTAACTGGTCCTGATGGTAACGAGATGGATACAGAAGGCTTCCTCGCATCTCTCAAGGTTATCACAACTAAAGAGATTGCTTCTAAGCAGATTGCTGGTGGTAACGTAAAGACTGCAGCTTTCAAGAAGTATGAGTCTGTTCCTTTCCGTGTTGCTACACAGAAGTATGGTAAGGGTATTGTAGAGTACGGTTCTATCTGTGATGCTGAAGGTAAGATGTATATTGAGATTGACCTCGCTAAGACATGTGCACAGCAGGCTGGTACAATTGACGGCTATGTAGGTGTTGATGCTGATGAGTTAGACGCTGCTATCGTAGCTAATGATGAAACTCAGAGCAAAGCAAATATGGCACAGCTATTTAAGGTAGCTTGGGCACAGTATGATTCACTCGAACTTGAGACTGAAATTGGTGAGGTTTCATTCAAGATGGATGCAGTTACTGTATCAGTTGAGGAGCGTAAACTCCGTGCAACATGGTCTCCAGAGTTGGCACAGGACGTTTCTGCATTCCACAATATTGATGCTGAGGCTGAGTTGACAGCTATCCTTTCAGAGCAGATTGCTGCTGAGATTGACCGTGAGATTCTTCGTGACCTCCGTAAGGGTGCACCTTGGCAGGCACGTTGGGATGTTAACGGCTGGAGACGTATGGCTGCATTCTCAACTAACTATACACAGAAAGACTGGAATCAGGAGTTGATGACTAAGGTAAATCAGATTTCTGCACAGATTCACAAGTCAACACTTCGTGGTGGTGCTAACTTTATCGTAGTTTCTTCTGAGATTTCTGCACTCTTCGACAACCTTGAGTACTTCCACGTTTCAGACGCAAGTGCTGAGTCTGACCAGTACAACATGGGTATCGAGCGCATCGGTGCTTTGAGTGGTCGTTATCAGGTATATCGTGACCCATATGCACCTCACTGGAGTATCATAATCGGTCATAAGGGTAAGTCATTGCTTGACACTGGTTACATTTATGCACCATATGTACCAATGAGTTTGACGCCTACAATGTTCAACCCATTCAACTTTGCACCTGTTAAGGGTATCATGACCCGTTATGCTAAGAAGATGGTTAACAACCGTTACTACGGTCACATTCGTGTTGACGGTCTCGTACACTGGCCAATTTCTGAGTTCCGCTAAGCCGAAAGGTTTACGAAATATTAAGAGAGGAATCAAAAGTTCCTCTCTTTTTTGTTTCTTTTATTTTTTATTTGTATCTTTGCAAACATGAAAAAGATTACTTTAACATCCGAACAAGAAAAAGAGATTTGCAATATATATACATCAACAAATCATGGTGTCAATTATATTGCCGATAAATTTCATATTGGAAAAGTTAAAGTTAAAAATATTCTGTTGAATAATTCTATCCCTATGAAGAAGATAGGGAAACAGAGTAATATAGAACAGATTAAAATCATTCACACAAACTCACCTCATGCTGGTGGTAGAAAGAAAAAAACAACGGAAGAATTTATTTCTGAAGCAATTTCTGTTCATGGAGATAAGTATGATTATTCAGAAGCATGTTATAAGGATGCTAAGACAAAAGTAAAAATAATATGCAAGAATTGTAGTAATGTATTCTACCAACTTCCTAATAGTCATTTAGCTGGACATGGATGTTCTTGTTATAGTAAGTTCTGTAAGACTTATGATACTGAATCATGGATTCAAGAAGCTAAGACAATTCATGGAGATAAGTATGATTACACTAAAGTTAATTATGTTAACGCAAGGACAAAGATTGCTATAATTTGTAAAGAACATGGTCTTTTTTATCAGTTACCAATATTACATTTAAAAGGTCATGGATGTCCACTATGTAAGGTTGAGAATAACAAATTAAATGAAGTTGAAAAGAGTAAATTATCTTTATTAAAAAGAACAGATGATTTTATTAATCAAGCTAATATTATTCATAACGATAAGTATTCTTATGAAAATATTGGATATATCAATAGAAAGAATTTAGTAAATATCGTTTGTCCTACACATGGTTTATTTACTCAAGACCCACGCAATCATTTAAGAGGAAGTGGTTGTCCTAAATGTGCTAATTTAGTTTCAAAAGCAGAAACTGAAATCTATAATTTTTTGGAAGAACATTTATCTGTTGAATTTATTAGACATGATAGAAAAGTACTTAATGGAAAAGAATTAGATATTTATATACCGTCTTTGAATATTGCAATAGAATATAATGGAATTAGATGGCATTCGGAATTATGTGGTGTTGATAAGACATATCATCTTGATAAATTACAGAGATGTAATGATAAAGGAATTAATTTGATAACAATCTTTGAAGATGAATTTATAAATAATAAAGAATTAGTTTTAAACAAAATTTTACATATAGTTAAATGTAATAAGGATTTTCCTAAGATTTACGGTAGAAAGTGTTATATTAATGAGATTGATAAGAATGTAGCGGAAACATTTTTGAATAATAACCATATACAAGGGTTTGTTTCATCATCAATTTATTTAGGATGTTTCTTTAATGAGAAATTAGTTGGTGTTATGTCTTTTTTGAAAGAGAATGATAATGCTTGGAATTTAACCAGATTTGCAAGTGATATTCAATATAATTGTTCTGGTATCGGTGGAAAGATGTTTAAATATTTCTTTAATTCATATAACCCTACTTTTATCAAGACATTTGCAGATAGAAGATGGACATTAATGCCTGATAGTAATTTATATACATTACTTGGATTTAAGTTAGATAAAACATTACCGCCAGATTATCGTTATTATATGCCGTCAGTCAGTTCTACACATAGATTACATAAATTCAATTTTAGAAAAAGTAAATTACATAAGAAATACGGTTTACCTTTATCATTAACAGAGAATGAAATGACGAAAGAAATTGGTGCATATAAAATATGGGACTGCGGTTTGTTTAGATATATATGGAAAAAGGAGGTGTGAAAACCTCCTTTTAACTTTTGCTACCGAAATAATTGTCGTGAGTAAACTATAATCTTCTTATTTACAATAACTTATGCTATCATAAAACTATAATTCCCAAATTATATCAAAGCGTTTAGCCGATTTTTCGGTTTCTTCTTTCTGTTTCTTCTCTTCTTCAGTTAGCTCACCACGCATCCTTCTATACAATTCTTCTTTAATGCGTTTGTATTCTTCGTAACTAATATACATAACTATTTAAAATCTATAAAACTATCTTTATTGTGAATTGTATCAATAGATAAAATATAATAAGCACAAAACACATTAACATGAATGCCGTAGGAGAAATCATACACGAAATAAAATCTTTTATCTTTTCCATATCTATTTATGTGAATATTTGATTTGCAAAAGTATATAAATTTTTTATTATATGCAAATTTAAACCGTTAATTAATTAAAATTTACGTACTATTTTAATGTAACCATTTAATTTAAATGGTGTAACAAAGTCCCAGTCTTCTATATAGTTACTATCTACGGGTTTACCACCATTATGAGTAAACAGTGTGATATGTTTTATTTGATTAAGCGATGGACAATCTGTTTTTATACTAACAGCACACGCTTTATTACTTAAACCTATCTTGTTGACAATTATTTCATATTCTTCCCCTTCATGTTCTTCCGCCCACTCTAAAAGTCCTTGACTTATGTTATTTTTAAAAGCAATGGTCATGTGATGACAGAATATTTTAGCATCTTTAATTGCACAATTTCCGACTACACTTTCTGTAATATTTAATAGTCTATCTTTTGATTTGTCATCAAGTAACAAACCAATATATAATATATTATGTCCAGATATTTCTGTTATAATATTTTTAATAATACATTCTGTTAAATGTTTCATAATATCTTTTTAAATATATCTTTTTCTTCTGGTGTACATATATCATAGAACTTTTGGTAATTTATTTGTAAAGTGAATTTTGTTATATCTTTAAATTCTTGAAACATTTTACCATAATATTTCTTGAACCAGATGTAGCCTTTTTTATCAACTTTGTCAAATATAGCCATATCACCACATTTTCTATTAATGATGTAATCTCCTTCTTGAAATTTAATTTTCTCCATTTTGATTAAATTGGCACGTTTTACCTATTATATAAATATTTATATGTAATAAATATTATAAACAACGTATACATAATGGCTTTAAATTATTGGGCATATAGAGAAAGCAATCTACTTAATCCTTTTTCTTTCGGTTGTGGTTGCAGTGTTAATCATAACACTGATGATAGACAGGATAAAGAAATTGGTGACTTGAACGGAAAGTTTGGTCAAGTAGAAACAGCTATTACGGCAACTATTGATTCTGTTAATAATAACACTAATAAGATTGCTGATTTAGGTGATAAGGTACAACATAATACCAATGATATTGATTCTATAAAAGAAAAAATAGATGCACTTGCAGGTGAGGGTAAATTATCTGACACTATTTCTGAATTGTCAAAAAAAGTAGACGGATTCCCTGACAAGTACTATACTAAAGAAGAAAGTGATGGTAAGTACGCACCACTTGAATCAGTAAAAACGATTAATGATGTTGTAAATGGTATTTACGATGTTATTGATGATATTAATCAGAATGTTTGCACATTTGGTGATTTGAAAGATACTGTTGCTAAGAATAGCAAGGGTATTATAGATTTATTCTCTGATAAGGCAGATAAGTTGGCTCTATCAGAAGAGATTGAACGTGCAAAAGGTGCAGAGAAAGTAAATACAGACGCACTTCAGGAAGAAGTGACAAGAGCAACTACTAAAGAAAATGAACTTAAGGGTAGTATTGATACTCTTTCTGCAACGGTAGACACCAAAGAGAAAGGACTAAGTGATAGAATAGATGCACTTGGTAATGATGTTACATCTCGTTTTGTTGATACTGAAGGTAAAATACAGGCGCAGAAAGAAAATCTTGATAATGAAAAATTAGTACGTAAAGAGGAAGATGATAAACTCAAAGCTCTTATTGATACTAATGCTGAGGATTTACGTGGCGTACATACTGAGTTAACACGTTTGGATAACGTAAAAGCTAACAAAACAGATATTGAGGATTCTTTACGTAATCTTAATAGAGGTATAGATGATAAGAATAATGAGTTATCAACTAAAATCAGCGGTAATACAGTAAATATAGATGTTCAAAGACAGCAACTTAACGCATTAAAGGTAGTTGTAGACGGTAAACTTGATAAAAATGAATTTGCTAACTACAGTGGCGCAACGGAAGTAACTTTAAACACTTTAAACCGCAATAAAGCTGATTTAACGGCTTTAACTGAGGCTAATGATACAATAGCAGCATTAAGGAATGATGTCGCTTCTAAAGCCACTAAAGACAATCTTGATAACACAAATGCAAGAGTTGATGCTTTAGAAAACTTATCACCTACATTATTAACCAAGACGGAAGCAGCTAATAAGTATATGCCTTTACTTAGCGGTGCAACTCGTGACGAAGTTACTGCTGTTGATAATAAAGTTAGAGTTTTAAATGATAAACTTGCTGGCAAAGTAGATGAATCACAACTTGATGAGAAACTTAGTCCACTTACATCTTTATTGAAAGATAAATGGAAATCTAACATTAAAGCTAAAGAACTAAATGTGGACGACCTCGTTCGTGATATTAATAAACTTGATGGGGATAAAGCTAACAAAGAAGATGTATATTCTAAACCAGAAGTAGAAGCTAAATTACTTCAACTGAAAAACGATTTAAAACGAGAGTATGATGCTAAACTTATTGAAGCAACTGAGAAGATTACTAAGTTGACGAAAGACATAGGTTATATATCAGAGTTGAAGAATGTTGAAACAGGCATTGCTAACTATGATAACTCTGGTAACGGTATTCTCGATGTACTTCACAAGCGTATGCATGAAGCATTTGCAGATTATGACTTCCAAAATGAATTAGTAAGATTAATTCATAAGATGGATGAAAGAATTAAAACTTTAGAAAGTAGATAAATATTTAATATATGGCTAAAAGAAAAATTAATCCGTTAATAGCATACGATTATCGAGAACAGGACGAATTTAAAGGACTAAGTATCGGCTCTTACACGGAAAATAAAGATTACACCGCAGACATAAACAGTATTAAATATAAAAATACTGAACAAGATAATAAAGAACAATCATTAGAGAATAAGAATAAGGAACAAGATGCAGCTATTGCAGCTTTAAGTGCAAATACCGCTTCTACTATCTCTTTATTAGATGGAGTTGCACCTACTGGTGTATCTAAACGCTATGTTGTAAAACAAGGCGAAAATGAAATAGGAAATATTGATATACCTACAAATAATGTTATACAATCAGCTTCCTATAATCCTATAACGAAGAAAATAACATTCGTTGTTACAGGCGGAAGTAATTTAGAGGTTGATGTACAAGATATTATCGGTGATGTTGTTCAGAAATCGGTTTATGATGCTAAAGTTCAGGAACTTAATAGTGATATTCAATCTTTAAAAAACATTGTAGATGATTTAAAAGATACTTTGGATATCGAGGGTAAACCTGAAAAAGACACTTATTAATAACAAATAAATAATTTATTATAATTATATGACTTTAAATAAACATATTCAGTTATTCAGAAACTTAATACCCTCTAATACAAGAGAGGAAGCTATCGCTAAATTGGATGAATTTGCAACTAACAAGAGTGTCAAGGACGGTGTTCCTGTTCTTGGACGATATAAAGAAGGTGCAGAAGTGAAAACACTTCTGGCACTTTTCCACACAACTGATGAAAAATCTTCTTATACACTTTTAACAGACGGTTCTGCAGGTTCTGTAACTGATTTGGCACTGAATGAATTGAAAGCTAAATTAGGTGACGGTTTTTCAGCAACTGATACTGTAGCAAAAGCTATAGCTGCACTTAAAGGTGATACCGCTAATGACACCAAGGATAGTGAGTCTGTATTAGGTGCTAAAAAATATGCTGATAATGCAGTTTCAGAATTAAAAGGCGCAGCTACTAAGACTGTGAAAGAGTTAGAAGATGAACTTGCAACTTTAAATGGTGATGATTCTACTGCTGGTTCAGTTGACAAGAAAATTAAAGATGCAACTACAGGTATGACACTTGCTGCTGTAGCTGAAGAAGGTTCTATTATTACTTCTGTAGCACAGGAAAATGGTAAAGTAGCTGCTGTAAAAACCCCTGTTAAAGATGTGAAACTGAAAGGTTTTGCTAAAGGTACAGAAGAGGGTGCAATATCAGAAGATGATACCATTGCCCAGGCTTTGTCTAAAATTGAGAATAATGCTGCTAAGGCAAGCGTTAGTATTAATGCGGACGATAAGATTCTTGCTAAGGATAAAAATAATGCTTTATATGCTTATGTAACTTTCTCAACTGTAACTCCAACAGATACATCCGTTAAAGAGGAGTACACAATCGTAGGTAAAGACGGTGTAGACCTTGCAGAAGGTCAACATATTAAAATTTACAAAGACAGTTCTTTAAAATCTCTTGAACTTGTTGCTGAAAATGAAGCACACACAGCTGGTCAATTCTTAAAATATGTTTATGTTGATGTAAACGGTGTTGACCAAACAGTATATGTTGATTGTTCAACCCTTTTAGCTCAGTCAGAGTTTAAATCTGGTCTTCAGGTAAGTCTGGCTGGAGAAGTTTCTGTTAAATTAGCTACTGATTCAGAAGAATATCTTACTGTAGATGAGAATGGTATTAAGTTAACAGGTGTTAAGACTGCTATTGAAAATGCTAAGAAAAATGCAGCCGTAACTGTTTCTGCTGATACTAATCAACACGTATCTGTAGTAGAAAGTGCTGGTACTGATGGCGGTAAAGTATTTACAGTATCTGATAATGTTGCTGGTGATAATGTTAAATTAAAAGGCTTTACAGCCGATACAAAGGGTTTCACTGGTATAACCGAAAATAGTACTGTAACTCAGGCTGTTAAAAATATAGAGGAAGAAATCATGAAGAATGAGGAAGTAGTTGCTGCTTCTTTGAATGATTTAAAAGATACTAAACTTGATAAGATTCTTTTGAATGATTCAGAAGTATCTGTGACTAAAAATTCTGATAAGATTTCTACCGCTAAGTTAGTTATAGATGGTAGTACTATTACATTGAAGAACTACGCAACAGCAACCGCTGCTGAACCTGCTGAGGGTGATACTATCAATGCTGCTATTGCTAAACTTTACGCAACAATAGACAGCAAGAGTTCTTCTGTAAAGGCTGGAGATGGTATCAAGGTTGCTACTGACGACCCTTCTAAGGTTTCTGTTAAAGCAGCTGATGTAGTAACAGAGGAGAACATAGCTAACTTTGGTTTTGCTGCTGATGGCACACTTATATTAAAGAGTGTTGATGGAGGTACTTATTAAAAACTAATTATTTTTCAAGAGGTGTGCTTCCTATAAAGTGCACCTCTTTTGTTTAAATAACGTTTAAACAAATATTTATAACATATAACAGAACATTATTTTTTATAAAAAGATTGAATATATAAATAAACGATTATGGGAAAGATTCTTCATTTAAAATCAAAAGATACGAACACGGCTGCTGGTGGAGTAGTTACGCCAAAACTGCCAGATTCTTCAGTACTGGATTATGGAGAGATTGCTGTTAACTATGCTGACGGATATGAAACATTAACTATAAAAAACAGTGCTGATAAAGTAGTTTCATTTTCATCTACAGTCCAAATGATTAAATATGCTGATTCATTGGTAGCTGATGAAAGTGCTTTAGCTAAAAGAGTTAAGGCTTTAGAAGATAAATTAGCAGGTCTTGATGAAGCACTTAAGAAAATAGTAGGAAAGGAATAATAATGAAAAAATTAGCGAAACTTTTCACTTGGATAGTAAATAATGTAGAGAAAGATAAGTTAATACATAAAGAAGTAGGTTCTTTAGTGTTTTTTTTAGCTTGTGTTGCATTATTAGTATTAGGAGTGGGTGTTTACTCATCTTTAACAATATCAACGCTTATAACGGCTTTTTTTGCCTTTGGTAAAGAGTATTGGTTTGACCCAAGATACTTTAAAGGAAATATACCAGATAAAAAGGATGCATTATGGACTATGTATGGTGCTATAGAAATGATTATTATAATCTTATTTGTGAAAATGATTTTTAATTAAATAAAAAAAATAACAGCATATTAAAAATATATGCTGTTATTTTTTATGACCCTGATATTAAATAATTTTTAATTCGCTTTTTATCTTTCAACAATTGATATGATAACATTATATATACTTGTTATTTAAATCATCAACAATTTTGAAATGTAATGAATCGTGATGAATAATTGTTTGCATACCGTAATTAACTTTGATGTCTACATAATAATTTTGAGGAATCAACATATTAGTATTTACTAATACATAATTTTCGGTATTTGTTTTATTGACATTTTCAAATGGTATTATATCAAGCTCTCTTTCACCGTCTTTAGTATATAAGCGCCATTGCATTCCATCAATTAATGCTGTGTCAGCTTTCTTATAATCAACTTTAGCTACGATTACTAATTTTCTTACATCGCCTCTTTTAATTTTTTCATTAGCTTTTATACCGCTAAGAGAAGGTGTAAAATTTTGTGATTCTGTTATACTGGAACCAATATTAAAGAATGAACGTGGATTTTTTGTAGTAAAATCAAGTTCAACCGCATCAAACTCAGTTCCTTTATATACGATATTATTCCATGTATCATAAAACATGGTATCTGCTTCGTATTTTGCTTTTGGTAAATTAAGTTCAATATAATAAACTCCATTACTATATTGTTTACTTTCTATATTCTCACATAGTTTACCAGACTTATCTGTTATAACTTCCTCATTTCCGTCTTTTATTGTTACGGTTGGTTTTTTATCCAAGTTAGTTAATGTACCACCCATAGAACAATAAAGATATAATTTATTATCTTTATTTAAAACAAAATTAGACCTATCATCAGAAATATAGTCATTGTATACTGTTTCTATAAATGGCTCGAAGAACGTATTAGTTTTGTCAGTTAAAAATCCTACATATTCTTCAGTAGTAGATTTAGCAAAACCAGTATTTTCTCCTGTTCTTTCAAGTTGTGGTGAAAATGCTATACCGATACCGTTATTATCTATTTCACCGTCTATCATTTGATTTATTATATTTGTCACATCGAGTGAAATATTCTCATTTCCAATATCAAAGTGTTGTCTTCCGATTATGATACTACTACCAGCAATTGTTCCATATTTATCATATTCTTTTGAAAGTGTTTCGTTACTATATACACCCTCTTCATCCCATTTAACACCATTTCTCGCTTGATACCAATTACAACCATCTGTTGATATTAATCTATCAGGGTCAGTTTGTTTTCCGCTATAGAAATCAATATTAAATGAACTTGTTGAATAATCAAATCCTTTACCTCTATCCCATCTTTTTGGAATTAAGAAAAATATAACATCAAAAGACGTTGCACGATGTCTATTACAGTCGTGAATAGTACTTGTTTCTTTGTTATGAAGTTGTGTAAAATCAATAGACCCTGCATTAGTAATACGCAAGGTATGTTTCATTTTACTTCTATCTGGCATAATTCCATCTTTAATAAGATGAGAAATTTTATCAATGTCGAAGTAACATAAAATACGTGTTGTACTTAATCCGTAGCATAATTCTGCAATAGGATTAAGACCAGTGTTGAATTTTTTACCTTTAATTATGGTATTGAATTTTGATAAATATGTACGTTCTAACATTGTTTTTAAGGGTTTAATATATAAATAGTTTATGAAATACGAATATCTTGAGAAATGATTTCATTGATAGAATAATCTTTCAACTTATTTATTGCACCAGCCCAGTCACCACACTGTTCCATACCAGCCCAAGGATGAACATGACGTAAAATAGATTCACGCATAATTTCTAATAACTCCATTAGTTTATCACCTTTCACAGCTGGGTGTAATGAAGACATAAGATTTGAAAGATTCTTATCTTCTATTAATTTCTCATTATCATGGATATATATGCTTGCATCATTATCTTTGTTACTTACCAAATTAATTTTATCAGCAACTACATTGACGATACTATTAGCATGTTGAGGTATACCTGTTTTTGTATCATATCCACTAACAAGGTTCTTTTTATATTTTAATTGTATATACGTTGGGTCAACTGAGTTAAATATAATATTGCCAAACTTAGAAGGGTCATCATCATTAACTGGTTTTTGTCTTATACCAGCACGTAAATCAACTTCACTTGTTTCTGTATCTTTATCAAATTTTAATACTATATCTTCTTGTCCACGTCCTACTACGGCAACATCATTAGGTTCAGGGAAAGAACCTTTAGTGTAATTATCATTAGTTATTTTCTTTAAAGGCTTACTTATGTTCTCTTGAGTTAAACTTAACGCTTTAGCTTTAGTATTGCTTAATTCAAAATCCTGTGGTTGAGAGATAATTGGACCAATATAATATCTCTGACTACCCGTATTACCTATTTCAGTAAGAAAAATTAATACATATTCCCCTACTTTTGGAACTGACTGAAAAACTTTTGGAAGTAAAGGAAATGCCCATGGAACGATACCAAGCGTATTATCAGAAGTGGTACGTGCTTTTACACGTAGTCCATCAGCACCATTAGGAGTGGTCCTATCTTCAACTTCCTCAACTTTACCTAAAAGAAACATTGTTGTATTCATTCTATAAATTCTTTGCGTCCTTTATTTAATTCTTCAGTCAATTTAATATATTCTTCATCCAGTTCAGACAATTCATTTATTAATTTTATCACTTTTGCTTTTTTAATTTCATATTCGTTTTCAAGTGATTTAATTTTCAATTTTATTTCTTCGTTAGATAATTTCATAAACATTCAGTTTTTAAGATATTAATCCATACCCAGGGCTTGCATTGGTATTTACTCCTTCTACTACTACAGGACCACCAGCATTAGCACCAGTACCTGTGAAGCTAACTCCACCTGGTATACTTGATGTTTGTATTTTTGCATCTTCATGGAAAGTTCTAACTATTTCTTTCCATCGTGCATATTCAACGCCTATAGTTAAATTTGGGCTACCGTCTGGCATATCACCAATTGGTATACCCATTTTATTTAAGTCTTCGACAACATTTGCTGTTGAGTTTATTACAGATAGTCCTTTTCTTTTTGCGATAGCACATACTATTAGAATATTTGATATTTCAGGTGCAGGTTTTCTAATTCTTTCAAAGAAACCTTTTATAGTATTACATATTTGTTCGATTCCCATATTTCTTTATTTAACAATTGTTAGTTGTGGGTTGGTCATTTATAGTTTCACTCTTATCAATATCTGCGTAATCGACGTTTCCAGTAGAAGTATTTTCAAAATGGTTTTTAAACCAAGGTAGATTTAGACTGAAACTACATTCTTTCATTATTTGCAGCATTAAATCTCTATAATAACCAAGAGTTTCTTGCAATAACATATCCCCCATTAATTTAACGATAGGAGATAGTTTATCTAATAGTAATCTCAATAATTCTTGTAATATAGCGTCTTTTACTTCCTTGACAATAGCAACTATTAACGAGCGCATTGATTTGATTATATCTTGGAAAGATATTAATCCTATATCACTTCCCATTATCTTCTTATTCACCATGATTACCATTAATACCTTTGGTGTTAAGAGTGCATTTACAAGACTTGTTATTAAGTTTTCAATTAAATTGTTAACGAAATTAAATTCAAGTTTTGGTCTATTTACAGGTTTTGCTGGCTCTGATATAGTTACTGATGCTTTAGTTATAATACGTTTAAGTAATTCTCTTTGTTCGTGAAGTGTTGCATTATTATCGAACTTATCAATAAGTTCTTTTACTTCAGTAAAGTCACCATACTTTATTTGATTATCTCTAAATGATGCATGATTGTGATACGCTTCTTCTGAACGTCGTAACATAGCATCGTATGTGTCATTAGAAAAAGAGAAATAACAATCCTTTAACTCTGTATCGTCAGATTCTATTATTTCTTTAACTACCTGAGTAATTTTTTCAAGTTCTATTTTTTTCTCAAAAGATAATTTAACAGACCCACCAAATTTAGCACCTAACGTACTTTCTAAAAGATTTGTTATTATATTTTTTGCATCGAAAAGTTTCATACCCATAACCCAATCGTAGTTAAACTCATAGATTGTTAAACCTTTATAAACTTCCTGTAAGTAAGGAAGAATATCTTGGGTAGGATTTTTAGTATTTATAACTTCATATGCACCTGTGGACTTATTGATACTTATACCTATCTTTTGAGGATTTCTATCTAAACAATATTCTACTGTACTATTCTTTTTGACAGAATCACTCTTAATAGTTTTAATGAAAAGTTTACCGTCTGAAAGATTAGGCGGTACAGTATTTTTCTTATCTCCGTTTACAGGTGACGGACTTATGACGAAATAAATATTATATTTATTATCTTTATCTAATTTGTAATATTTGTTATGAAACGCTTTAATATTGACTTTTTTTACAAGTGTTTCATCTTTATTATTTTCCACTGAAAATATTTCTACAGTAGTTGGATATGGATTACCATTGGTAACTTCTATCCAATTATAAGCAACTACTGGACTACTTGTTCTTAAACCGTTAGTTATTTTTTCATATTTTTCAGCTGTTTTTATCTTTGTTGTTTCTGTAACTTCTTTTCTGATTTTTTCAAATTTTCCAGGGTGGATAGAGTATTTACCATCTTTATCTGGTTCTCCTTTTTCGTTAAATAAAATACGTTGGAATCTCCAAATAGGTTCTCCTTTTTCAGGAACATGTAAAAGAGGACGTGGAAGTATTGTTAATCGTATTTGATTATCTACAATACCATTGATTTGTCCAACACTTGAAGATTGGTTAAAGAACTGTAAATTACATATTGGTTTTTCCTGTGCGTAGTTTCTACTGTCAGTCAATTTTTTCTTTCCTGAGAAAGCATCTATTCCTAAATTCTGATAAAAATATCTCTTTGGATTAACATACCAATTAGCACTTGTCCAATCATCTGATACTGGAACTATTTCACTTCTTGAAATATATTTAGTTGCTATTTTCTGACTTTCTTCTGGATTTGTACTTGTGATATTGTTAACATCGGATGTATACTTTACAGATTCTTCTGCGGTAACACATAAACTTATGACACTTCCATATTTCCCATCTTTCTTTTGAACGAAAGTATTGCCAGGCATAATACATGTAGTTTGCCCAGTAACCGATAAAGGCTCTGGGTAATCTATAACAATGTCTTGGAATAAAGATGTAACACCACTGTTAATATTATTCTTAGTATCTCTATAACCTATTTTAATAGGGTCTACAGTATTATTTAATCTAAGATTTTCTTTATATCTACTTTTAATCCAAGTATCAAGTTTTTCATCGTTAACAATTGAAGGACTTGGAAATTTAGCCTTATGTATTACAAACCATAGAAAGGCATCAAAGTCATTAGCTCTTGCTAATTGATAAGCATTAGTAGTTGCTTCTGGGTTGATACCAAAATATAGATTTTTACCATCACCGAATGGAGATTTAGAGAGTTTACCTATTAGGTCAATAGACTCTACACCTATATCTATACCTCTTCTATTCGTTTCTGTTGCGTTTTCTCCTCGTGGGTTATACTTTCTAAGGTTCTCAGGTATTCGAGGGTCATACGAGCAGGAAATCATGCCTTTCAGGTTAGTTAGTAATAATGTTTTAACACCAACTTCCAATGCAGGCATTAAGTAGGTAAGGTATTTGGTTAAGAAGTCAATCATGTCTTCCTTTGAAACACCTACTAAAGTTAACAATTCGATTAATAATTGTATGGCATTATCATTTTTTACACTTAATTCAGTTTTACCATTTGAGCTATTAGCGTTCATAGAAATACCAAGGCTATCGGTGGTTTTTTTGATTGTACCAACGACTCCTTTAGCAGTAGCAATAGATGTCTTTACCTTATCGCTTAATTTCTTTTTCTTATAACTTAAATTGGTATTATTAAGTGCTTCTACCATATATTATTTTTTTAATTCAATAGTTTTAGTTTTCTCTTTTTTACTATATTCTTCGTCTATTGTTTTACGGATTGCTTTTATATCGAAACTACCCATTACACTTGCGTTTTCATCACTAAGTGCACCCTTAACGTCACCGTTATGCTGATATATATCAGTAAGAAGTTTTGCAATATCTAATTTTTTTGCGATTGCTTTATCTTTGATACCCATAAAATCATTCATTGCCTTTGCATATTTACCTTTAGCATCCATTACCTCGTTTTGAAGTTGTGTTGCATTTGCGAGTTTGTTTATCTCGTTTTGTGCCTGTGTAATTTGTTCATCGGCTAAACGATATGTTTCTTGTAATAAATCTTTAATATTCTGTACGTTATTGATTTCAATCTTGAGTTTTCCCATAAAATATTGTTTACATATAAATAGTATCAATCATCTTTTTCTTGGTATCGTAATATATTGCTTTATAACGTTTCATCCCATCTCTAATTTCTTTTGTACCAAGGTTAGTAGTTTCCTTTAAAAACAAAAGTATAGAACTCTTATTAAACTTATCACTACCCATTTGGATAAACAAATCTTCCCAATTAGTCATTAGGTTAATAAGTGCTTTTCCTACTTTAGTTTCATTCTCATTCAATCTTAACTTTTCTTTATCATCAATAATTCTTCCGATTTTGAGTACAGTATCACCCATTAATTCATTTAGATATGTTAATTTTGAATTTCCATCTTGATAAGAATGCTTTAAACTATCTGTTAGGTCAGCGTTGAAATAATCGTAGTGGTCAACTCTTTTTTGATTCTTGATATCCTGATTAATTCTACCCATTAAGTAGTTTTTACAAATTGTTCCACAATATGAATAAGCTTTTTTATTTTGTTCAGGTTTAAAGTTATATATCTTTGTCATCAAGAAAGATATAGTATCATTAAACGTATCACTAAACTCTTCATCAGCAGGATATAAATTATATCTTCTAATAATAGATTCTATCATTTTGGTAAATGCTGGTAAAAGAATTGTATTAAAGATTTGATTTTTTTCTTTGTTACTATTTGAGTTAATATAATTAACCACCGCTTCTTCCTGTTCTTCGTAAAAATATCCTTTTCTCTTAGCGGATGGTTTTCTTCCTCTTTTTGCCATCTTATTAGTTGTAGGAAATGTCTTATTATATTTTTGAGAGCATATTTTTTGTACGTAATGCACACTTCCTAACACATTTCTTTATGAAATCTTCGTGTCGCTCTTTAAACATAAGTGGTGTCATTTCCACAAACAACACCACTTACTTTTAAAAATTATAGAAAATTAGTCTTTGTTTTCTTCTTCTACATTATCTTCGGCTTCAGTTTGGTTATCAAAAGTTTTATTTCTATCTTCTTTGAAGAAATACTCTTTCTTAGCTAACTTAAACCAAAACTCTTGTTCTTCCTTAGACATATTTTCACGATAGTTCTCAGTTAAACTATCCTTTCTTCCCATATAATGATTGTAACCCACCTTTGGTACAACAAAAATCTTCTGGTCTTTATTTGTCGCACGAAGCATATACTCATACCAGAAAGTTAATTTGATTGACGGCTTAAGTCCACCTACCTCGTTCCAATCGTCAGTATTAAACACTGAACCAGTCATGTAGAAATCAAAGAAATTCTGCAAACAATCATTGTCAATAAAACCAATATTATTTGAGAAAGCTGATGCCCAAGGTGCTTCATTACCACAACCGCTAAACTTCTTTGTATTAAAGTCAACAATATCAGTTAATGGGATAAATACGCTTACATCTGGCATAGTTTCAATATACTTCTCTACATTGTTAAACCAGATTGGAGTATATTCGTCATCATATTCAAGAATTGAAAAATATTTTGAATTTTTAATACCATTGTTTATAAGTGAAGCAAAATCACTTTTCTCATTCGTAATAATCTTAATATCTGACCAATCTTTTAAATACTTCTTAATCTTACTCTCAAGACCTTTTTTACATGAAACACGTACTTCAATATTCTCTTGTACTGAATTAATTGCATTAGTAAGCAATTTACCTACTTCATCGTTAAACTCATGTACAGGGATTACAACAACTAAATTCTCCATATTTTTATTTATTCTTATCCTTATTTTCTTTACTATTAAGTTGAATTAACAATTCTTCCATTTCTTTCTTTCTATTCTCGATAACTCCCTTTGTATATTCTACAAACTCTTTCTCAGTTGTTTCATACTTGTAATTTTCTCCAACTTTAGACGCTTCTTTGTAAATTACCTCTGGTACCTTATCAGTAGTCCATGAACGTACTACGCTTGCAATCTGCTTATGCACATTGTTAAAATCATCAAACCATACGCAACAGTTCTTGAACTCACCATTTTCGTCTGTCATCCATTCCAACTTATTATCTGGAATCTTTGCAATAACGATAGCACCGCTTTGCATTGCCTCAATCGCTGAATAACCAAAGCTGGTAGAATCATCAACCCAGATAGTAATTGCTGCCTCTCTGAGCGATTCTGCGAAGCGTTCACGGCTAAATCCTCTTAGGTCTCTAAATGAAACCCATTTAAATGCAGGATACTTCCAATAGAATGGTTTTACAATCTTATTAATATCTTCTTGATTACGTGAAACGATATTAACAATCATCTTCTTAGGTTCATCCGTAGCACCAAATATATTTTCAATATATGGTTTAATAGTTGTAGTTTTTACATAAGGGAATACGCTTTTAACCAAACCAGCATTTTCATTTGTGTTTACTACACACTCCATAATACCAAAGTCACCCCATTGTCCTCCAAATGGCATTTGTTCAACCATATAATCATAATTCTGTAGAATGGCGATACGCTTACAAGGTAGTTTCTTTGTCTGATTCATAACTTGTGCAAAAATCTCTGGAATGAAAAGAATATCACTTGGTGCTACTTCAATATCATCTTTAGAGATATTGTAATGAGGTAACTCTGTATACTCTACTGGCATCCATTCTCCAACACCAACAAACTCTTCCTCTTGATGCAACATAGAAACGTTATAACCATTTTTATGGAGAATCATAGCCAAGTTATATACATAAGATAAACTTCCGCTTGGATTACCCTTTGTATCAATTACAAATAAAAATATTTTATTCTCATTCTTATTAATTCTTTCAATTTCAGAATTAATTTTTTCAATTGCCTTTGTCTGTTTTTCGTTCATAACTTTTATTTTATATATGCTACTAATTTTATGTAGATATTATGCTTTTGATGTAATTGTTTTTAAGAAATTTTCATCATTGAACATTTCTTCCAATGAATTATATGAAATACTGTTTTCATCAATATCTTTTTCGGTTAGACCATTACTTTTGATTAAAACACATTTCTTATCACTTGGACATTTTGTGCTATATTCTTTATTTGAAGTAACTATAACATCTGCAATATTATAAACTTCTTTAATATCAGATGGGAACATAACCATTCTTACTCTTGCGCCAATTTTACTAAGGAAGAAATAAGTTGATTGAATGGTTAAAGCGTCCTCATTCATACTATAATAAATCACATTAATTTCTTCATCTTCAAAATTAGTAAGATTATACATCCAGTTATTTATTTTAGTTGGCAAATTTCTTTCTATTGGGTTTGCACAGCCAAATATTTCATAAGGATAGTCTTCATAAATGAATTGTAGAAATTCTTGTTTACTATCAAAGTGAATGTACTTTTCAATTACGTTTTCCTTAACTTCATCAATGTTTTCATCATCTAACGAATTATCAAAGTTACGCTTATAATATTTTATCAACTGTTTGTTAATATTTCTCACTACGTGATTTAATTCTATTGCTATAGTTTTCATATTAAAAATATAGAATTTATTTTATTTAAATCAATTATTATTTTCCTGTTTTTTCAAACAATCATTGCATATTACTTGTCCATTATCAAATATTTTAGCTTCATTACCATCCATTTGGCAAACCTTACCACATACAGAACACTTTACAACACGTAAAATTGCACGAAGATTTTTAGATGCTTCTTTAGCCTCATTATTTTGATATTGCTTTTCTCTTTCTTCTGAATAATACTTTTCACTTAGATTAAGTGCCTTACGCATATATTCTTCCCATTCAAACGTTAAGATAATTTCTGTATCAACTTCTTTAACGGCTACTAATTTTGGATTTAAGAAACTATAGTTTGTAAAATCATACTCTTCATCAACTTTAAGACATACAAATGAAAGAGTCATCATAGAACTTGCAATTTCATTTCTTGATACAGCATATTCGTTGTCTAATGGTAAATCTTTAAGTTTCTTTAATTCATTAATAAACGGCATTGAATTACCATCATATACATTTGGTATAGTAATAAAGTGTAAAGAAGTCTTTTTGATATTCTTGCTATCGTCAATATTAACGTCTACAGATGAAATATACTTTTCAATTTTAAAGCGAGTAATATATTCTGTTTGAATTTCCATGGTGAATTTTTCGTTATCATATTCATCCAATCTATTCAATTCATCTGCGATACCTGCGGTTAACTTCTTGTTTAATATATTAAATTTATATTTTCCATTAATTACCTTGGGTTTATTTTTCTTAACCGCTGTTCCATCCAAATTGACTTTATAATCATTTGATTTCTCATCAATTTTATACATTGAATATCTTAATTTCTCAACTTCTTGAGTGATTTTCTCTTTTAACAAATCATCAGCCAACTTATTTTTAGATATTGTTTGAGTGATACTTATACTACTATCATTTGTATTTTCTATATTCATCATTTTCTCACCAGCTTTCATTGAGAAAAAAATATTCCTAAACCAATTACCTAACGCTTTAAACATAATATTCCTTTATTATTTTGTTATTGATTATTTCTTTTACTTTGCTTAATAAATTTTGAAATTGTATGAGTTTTCTATATTCTTTACTATTTTCTTCACTCATATTTTTGAAATCAAAACCAGTATGCATCATAGCATATTCAGTTAAGTTATTTGACATTTCTACAACACTTTCATTAATAATTGTTTTTAACTCAAATAACTTATTGAGCGGTAACTTTTCTATTTTCTCTACGTTTATTTCCATTGAGTATGAACTTTTATTTTATTATGATTGGAAATTTATCTTCATATTTCTGTATGATGTACTCTTTGTTATCATCCCATTCTGGCTTTGTTTCGTCATTGGAATTATGACATAAGCGTATATTAGTTGTCACTCCTACTTTTGTTTCATTGGTCAAATAATTAGCAAGACAAAAATCATTATCATACAATACACACCCTTTAATATTTTCATCAAAATATTCCTTGATTCTTGATTTATCTACTGCCATAAAAACTCCATCAACGACACATACTTCCTGTAAATCTTTCTTAAGTAACTTAGAATAGGCTGCAATCCATTCCTTACCTTCGCTTCTATATAAGATTTGACCATAACGTTCTGGATAATTCCACCATACACATTCTTCATCGAATTGACCAGAACCAGCTACGCCTATAATTCCGTAATCTTTATGTTCATTGAATAATCTTAGAATTTCTTTTCCCCATCCTTTCTTTAACATTTCAATGTCATCATGCATGAATACGATTATATTTCCATTGATATGCTCGCTATCTAATATATCGTTATACAAGACACTTAAACTCTCTCCTACGGGGTTTTCTATCCAAAAAACAAATATATCACATTCACTTGTTTCTTTTAGGTTTTCAACAAAGTCATACTTTTCACTTATTGGCAACCTTGATGGTATAACAACATTTATTTTATCATACATTTCTTTTTTTATAAAAAATAAACTTATTTATCTATTAGTCAAGAAAAAACGTGATAGGAAAATCCTACCACGTTAATTTATTTTTATTATTTCTTCTTATCTGTTGAACCGAATCCATTTTCACCTCGTTCGCTATCAGAAAGTTTATCAACTTCGTTGAATCTAACTTTATCAAAGTTAAGAATAACAATCTGTCCAACGGCTTTCGATAAATCTCTATAAGGAGCAAACTCAAGATTCTTAATACGTTCTTTCATCTTCTCTTCAGCATTTTTCTTCTCTACCAAAGCCTTTTCTAATGTTGAATATGACATTGTTTCAAAGAAAGCTTCGTAACCAGCATGTCTAATTCTATCCTCAGAAGATGTTCTATCTTTAAAGCAAAGCATTATTTCGCCTCTATAAATCATGATATCAGCGATACCGACACTATTGGCAAGATAACAATTTGTTTTACGATTTGAACTGCGTGGAAAAAGAAAACCGCCAACTCTGTTTAAAGCCTCCATCTTGAGACCTGTATGATATACGTAAAAATCGTTTTCCTCATCCCATTCGTAAGAAACTGCATATAAATCCATACCTACATCACCATCATGTGCATATTCTGGTGTTACAGCGTTAGGATGAATCTTTGTAAATTTTACTTCCATTTCATCTTTCTGAACTTGTCCGCTTGATGTATTTCTTAAAAAATTCTGAACTTCCTTAAAAGCTTCCTGACTACTTTTTGTTTTCTCCATTTTTCTGTTTTTTACTTTCTCTTGAAATTAGATAAGTTTTACTATTAGCGATTCTGACAACTTCCGTTAGAATTGATGAAAATAAATAACTTTGAGTATCATTACAATCTTTATCTATGATTGTCATCGCTTCAATTTCATCTGGTGATAATTGAATATTACATTCAGACATTAACGCTACACTATGTAAACCTGTCTTAATTGAAGGATTATCTTCTCTATATTTGTACACAAAACCTCTATTCTCAATTTCCCATTTATTGTTATTGGGAACCATTCTTACAGCTTTAGAAACATGTTGAAGTAAACATACCTTAATGAGTTTATTCTTATCAACTTTAAAATTCTTAAATGTTTCATTTTCTTCCAAAGCAATTGGTGTAAGCATATATAAGACAGTTTTAAGCAATGAACCATCGTATGCTAAATCTTCAAAAGAATTATTGGAATATGAAGCATTTTTCAACAATTCACCGTACTTCTCTTGAAGAGTATGAATGTTAACACCCAATTCTTCTAATTTAGTAAAAAATAATTTTAAATTTTTACTTTTAATTTCTTCTGTAAGCATTGACTTGAACTTTATTAGTTAAACTTGCTGCAAAGATACAGAATTTTTCACTGACTTCCAAATTTTTTCTAAAAAAATAATTATATAATATATTTTATTTTTAATTTATATATTAATTTTTTATAATATATTTTTTAATATATAATTTATATATTTATATTATATATTTATTTTATATATATAATATTATTATAGGCCTATATATTATTATTATATTATATATATTAATTATATATTTAATATATTATAGATTAGGCCAGTTATAGAGAAAAAATTAAATAGGTAAAAAGTTTATTATGAAAAAAACTATTAAGTTAACAGAAGAAGAGTTGCATCAGCTCATCGAAAATACTGTTTATGATATTCTCAACGAAGGTGAGAAATGGGATAAATTTAAGAAAAATGCAAAGAAAGTTGGAAAAGAAACTGGAAAACTTGCACTGCAAACAGCAGTTGGTGGAACTATTTTAGGTGGTGCACTTTTAGGTAGAGAATATTTAAATCAAAATAATACTCATTCCAATAGAGATAATAGTTCTATTGTTGATAAACATGAACGTGAAGCAAATAAGGAAATTGATAAGAAAACCAAACAGTTAGGACGTGCTTTAACTAAAATGGAAATTGATGATATTTATAACTCTTATCACTCAATGGACGAGGCAATTATCAAACAAATTTCAAATATAATTAAAGAGAATTTAAAGAAAAATTTACGATAATAAAAAAAGAGAGATTACGAATCTCTCTTTTTGTTTTTCATTATTTCTTTATAAAATTTTACTCTATCTTCACAGACCTTATCCATTGAATATTTATCAACTACAAGTGAATGAATATTATCTTTCAATTTTTCAATCATTTCTGGATTGGTAGCTAACTTATTAATATATTTAACCCAATCCTTATGGTCTTTTCTTGGGTCTACTAATAATGCTGTACCATTTTCATTCACAGTTCCACCAAAACCTATCATTGAAGTTAAATTAATAGTATATGGTCCTAAATTTTCAGCAATTAATGCTGTTTTTGTAAATCCGCATTCTATTTCTTTCAATTCGGACTTCATTTTATTAAATTCAGTATCTTTCAACGGAGCTAATAAAACGTCAATGTTCTGATAATGAGTAGCGTAAGAGTTAATATTCCTTGTCCACATACGTCTGTAAGGTTCATTATCAAATGGGTCATCAACTCCTGGTACAAATTTCATTAAAAAGTTTTTATGTTCTTGAGAACAATACTTATAATCATCGGTTATAATTCTTTCATACTCAAACCACATTGATTCTTGTGGAAGAATTTTTCTTCTATATACTTGACCTGTTTTTTCATCATAAATTGTCCTTGTTCCATTGGTGTCGAAACCGCAAAGAACTAACTGAACATTATTATCAGGTCTTGCACATTCTGAAATACCCTTAAGAAGTTGAATATCATGAAGATGTGATGAACCGCATAATATTCCAAAGCGAATTTTATCACTTTCGTTCTTTTGATAAGAATATTGTTTTTCATCTGGATTTATAGCATTAGGAAATACTGAAACTTCTTTATTATATTGCTTCAACGTCTTAGCATAAATATCCGTTGTTGTTGTTACATAATCAGCCTTTCTGATATGATTAATTATTTTTTCATGCCATTTTTCCTTTCGAGCGGTAATTACCATTGGATGAAAATCACTCAAATGAAAATAATCATCTATATCTAAAACAACAGGTATAGATAATTCTTTAAGCATATTCATTAAAAGCATATCATTATCAAGCTGTTTATGAATATGTACAAGGTCATATTGTGCAAAAAAGTTTTTAGTATTTTCAGTAGGAATTTGGTCGATATAACAAATATCAATATCAAATTCATCTGCATAATGTTCAGCTATATAAACATGAGGGTCTACAGACCTAAACTTACCAACTCCCATACGGTCACTTGGAATAACAAGCATTTTAATTTTATCCATTATACTTATTTTTTTTAACTAAAATATAAAAATATAATTGATGCTATCAATATATTTATTATAAAACAAATTTTCAATGGAAAAGAAATTTACTAAAAAACAAATAGATATATTAATTCAAGAAAATATAGATGACTTAACCTTACAAGAAGGTGTGTATGGTTCAACAAAGGGATTTTTTAAAGGTTTAGGTGGTGCTTTTAAAAACGGATGGAGACATATGATGGAGTCAAGAAGACTTGGTAGTGATATCGAGGACTTAAAAAATGCTATAACGGTCGTAAAAAAGATGAGGAGTATAGTTGGTCGTCAAATTGGAAATAAGGTCTTAGAAGCGATGAATAGTGGCTTAAATGAACTCGAAAGAGCATATCAGAGTCAGAGAAATAGTAATTTCAGGGGAAGAGAACAATTTTATCGTGATAATAACTTCTCAAATCAAGAAAGAAGTTATGACCGAACAAACGATTCAAATCAATACCGAGATGATAGTAGAATGAACAACTCAAATCAAGATAGAGATGAAGATTTAGTAGGCAGTTTGAGAGATGTTTTTGGAAATAATAACCAGACTAATCAAAACACAAATGCAAATTCAGAAATTAAAGATGGTATAAAACCTGAAGACGAAGAAAAGAAACAAAACCAAATACAGGATATATACGATGCTTTAAAAGTTTTAGGAATAAATGGTAGTGAAAAATCTATTAAGAATGAAATAGAAGAAATGATAAATAAAAATCCTAATGATGAAACTCAAGAAATTATCAAGAAAATTCTAAGAAATAGAAAGATTTAAATAAAATAAAAAAGCGTAGGAATTGACCTACGCTTTATTTCTTTTTTATATTTTTAACAAATTCTAAAGAAGCTGTATATAAATCACCACTCTCTGTAACAAAACTAAATTTATCACCAAATTGAACTGCCTTTATAGTATCATTTGATGAAAGATTTTGTTTATTTTCATTCATCATCTTTTTCATATAAGCACCCATATATTTCTTCACAGCACTCTCAACTATATCTTTGATAAGTGAATAATCAACGTTAGAAGAACCTTGATATACAGGTTGATGAACATTGCTATTTTCAGTAATAACTCGTTTAGGTGCTTTAGGAACAACAGGCTGTTGGAAATTTTCAGTAACTATTCCCAAATCATCTAAAACAGAAGAAGAAGCACCCATACCTCCAGCTGGAACATTAATAGGGTTATCTCTAAAAGACTCCAATATTTCTTTTGGCATTGATGAATTTCTTCTTGGCTCAGAGAAATTCTGATAAACTGGCTGATAATTGGTTTGATTAACAGATGGAATTGCATCGGTGTCATTATAATTCATTTTACCACTATTTCTTGCATTTTCAGCAATCATATTGATTTGTCCGCTTGCATCCATATCTGTTAAACGTTTTGCTCTTTGTAAAACATTTTTTAAATTACTTGCATCCATTATGTGTAATATTATATAAATTCATTTTTTTTATAAGAAGTAATATCTTTGTCAAAATCATTATGAGGTGTGTTAAGCCATGCTTCCATATCTTCCTCATCATTATTTTTAATTGGACCAGATTTAACTTTTTGATTCTTATTATTCCAATTGTTATAATCTTGCTTCATCTTTTCAGAATTAGCTTTATCCCATAAAGAATTATCAAATCTATCTTGAGTTTTAGTAAGTTCTATATTTTTAGCAACCATGTTATCACGTTTACTATTCTTATAAGTTTTACCAGCAACTCTTTTACGTTGATTCAAAACATTTGTCTGACCTATATTACCGTTAGATACTTTAGGTGCAAGCATATCGCTTTGAGACTGTTGTTTTATAGCACCAGGTCTATTGATAGCTTGGGTATATTCATCAGGATTTCGTTCGTAATTACTAAATTTAACTTGTACGTCAACCTTATTTAAAGTTTTATCTCCATTTTCATTATAACCCTCTGCAGGATAACTGAAAGTTTTAGAAAGTATAGGTTCCCAAGATAAAATTCTATCAAGTCTGAATAAATCCCAACGTGGACCTCCTCGTCTACTCTCTGGACTTATTTGATAGGCTCTTAAAACTTTTCTACGTTTCTTTTTACCAGTTTTAGAATTAACTGAAATATATTCTCCCAACGCATAAGGTTGAATAATTCTGACTCCAAGTCTATTTCCTACAGGTTCTGGAAGTTTATCAGAATGAGGATTATCTAAAGTATCATCATATGTTATACGAACATAGTGATAGAAGAGGTTGCCATTTTTATCTACATTCTTAGCTTTTCCGTTACTATCTACACCATCAATAGAACCATCTAAAACCTTACGAACCGCCTTTGTGGAAACCCCCTCATTTAACACATTCTTCAATATTTCATATAAATTCAGATTCATCTATTACGAATGTTTTAAAGTCTGACCTACAAAATATTGTCCATCGCTTCTATTAATAGAAGTATCAACCAATGTTGGACCATACATATTTTCTTTGTTATACATTGAGATAGCAAGTGCTCTCTTACGACCGCTGATATTGTTACGTCCTTCGATGTCATATTGACCACCACCATGGTCTGTATCAAAATTGCTATAGTCTATAGTACCAGTAGGTTTTGTACAGTCTGGTAAATAATGAGTATGACCACCATGACCTGTACCTTTACCTTGAGGGTCGCCATCACTTAAGGCATCTTTATGTGTTGGACCGTACTGGTCTTCAATGTTATAATCACTTCGTGTAATTTCTTTATGTCTTTCTTCTATACCTCTTTTTTCAAGACATGTTTGTCCATTTTGAACTGTTGTAGCCATATGTTATTTAAAATTTAATATCATTATTTTCTTTATAAATAGTTAATCTACTTTAAAGTCGGTTTGTATTGCATATTCTGCATCTACTAAAACTTTAGTGTATTCTATTTTATTCTTTGTAGAAGGCATAACTGGATTACCCCAATCATTCCTTTGCAAATGAACCTTTCTTGCCTCAAGACCAAATTTCTCAAGACACGTTTGACCATTTTTATACATTTCTATTTTCTTTTAATATATTTAATTGTTTTCCATTAATAAAAATTGTTTTACGTGATTCGTTCTTTAAAAAAGAAACACTTCCTCCATCTGGAGTAGTATCAGATTTTATATTAACAGAAGATGGCTTAGTTGAAGATGATGCAGACGCAGGTTTAACTTGCTTAACAGAATTAACCGATGGAACGGACCTGTTTTTACTAAGTAAATTCCTGTATATCTCAAGACCTTTCTCACCGCCATATAATTCAAAACTTTTTGAATTACGTGGTACCTGTTCCATAGCATGAACAATACCCTTTAAACGGCTATGTTGAATAACACCAACAGATGATTTCTTTTCTTTACCATTCTTACTATCTGATGTAGAACCTTTAGTGTTATATTGGGTCTTAGAAATTTGTCCTTTCAAGACCTTACCACCAGGAACAGTTTCAAGATAATCTTTATTAAGAGCTGCTGTTTTAAATCTCTCTTTCATAAAATCAGCAGGCAGAACACTTACTTTATTTTGTACTTCCTGTCTGTCTTCATAAATAAAAATAGGCATACTTATAATCCCCTTCCATTACTTCCAACATAGCCAAATTTTTGAGAACTTGACATTGTGTTAGAAATCTTTTTACCTGTTATCGGTTGCGCTAACTCATCATCAGTTTGTCCTTGATTTATTTCATTTCCGTCTATATCATGTATGATTGCTGCATTAGGTGAAGTGGCTGCTTGTTCAGCACCAGGCAGACTTAAATTACTTTCACCAGCAGTTTGAACGAATGAACTTGTTTCAAATAACTTTTCAAACTGAGATTCATTTATTTTAACTATCTTCATTTGAATATACAATTTATTATAAATAAATATTTATTATTGTGAAATAAGGTATGTAATGGCTAATTTAAAAGAAAATAACTTCCATAATTTACGAATGAATATAAACAAAGATGAATATTATGATTTTTTTGTTTATAAAGATTCGTATGGTTCATATAGATTCAATAATCAAGTTACAAGTGACGGAATTATATCGCATATAGATATGTGTGATAAAGAATGTCATGATGAAAATGGGTGGATTTATGGAAAAAAGAACGAAGTGTGGAACAAAGCTGTAGCTATTGAAAATACTTTGTATAATATCACATATACTGGTTTTGATAACGGACTTTTTAAATTTAGAAAAGATAGAATATCAAATAAAGATTTCTTTGAATTATTCCAAAAACAAAAATATAATATCAAAGAAGGTGATTATAGACTTAAATTACATCAAGTAACAGGAAGTACATTATTGTACGATTATCCGATTACATTTGAAGAATGTCAAGTAAAATTAAACGGTGGATTCTTTCAAGGCTTTTTCCAGACAGAATGTGACAAATATAAAGTTCTTCCAAACAAAATAGATAATGGTGATGTATGGGGTTTTGAATTTCAATTAAAAAAATGTGATATTGAAAAAGAAAGTGATAAAACACTTAATGACAAATATCCAAACAATAAAGGTATATTCTTTTTCATGGGTACAAGGGCGGAAAACAAATGGACCTATCTTTATGATAAAGATGATAAGTATAAACTTGAAGAAAGTAATCCTTTATCCCCAGATGATTATGTAGAAGGTGGAGAAATCAATAAATCAGATTATATAATTGGAAATTTCTATGATTTAGATATAGAATTTCCAGGTCCAGAAACAAAGATTAAATTCGATGATTTAGATGACTACATTAATTTCAATTATTATGACCCAAAATTATATGAAGAAAAACCTTGTAATTTAGATGGTCTTGATGTAATGGATTATTATATAGAAAGTAATACCAAAGCAAAATTAATAGATGAAAATCAACCTCATGAAACATTAAAAGGGTGGTGTTGTAATAATAAAGATGACGAAAAAGACACCGAAGAAACTAATGATAACAATCATAAAAAAGTAGAATATATAGAAAGAGACCCTGATTATGATTATAATGACCCATTCGGTGATGATTATATAGAAGATTTAGATAATATAAACGATGGAGAAGATTTCGACTATTTAGAACCAGAAATGAATATTTCAGATTTTGAATACGAAACAGAAAATGGATTTAAATTTTCAGAAGCAAATCACAAATATTTAATGAGTGATAATAAATTTCTACTCTTCAACAGAACATGTACAGGTTATACAACAAATAATTGGATAGAGGGAAATAAAGTAATGTTCACTTACCGAAACAATAATTTTAAAGGTAACTTATTCATTTTAATGAATAGAACATGTACTGGATATACGGTAGATAATATTGATACACTCAGAAATAAAGATATTAACAATCATAATCCTTACAAAGACATATATAATAACGCATTTGCTTTGCGTATAAAGGACGATGGGTCTATTGGGTATAGAATACTCACAAAGGACTGTGATATAAACGGAGAAAACAAAACAAAGATAATTGAAGGGTATTCTAATCCAAACATAATTCCAAACTGTGAGTGGTGTAGTGTATTCGTTAAAATTTACGGTACTTCTGGTGGTATGAAAATATATTTCTATGTAAATGGAAAACTTGTTTATATAACAAAGGAATTACCGAGAATAGATTTACGTAAATTAGATGAATTATACGAAAAACAGGAAGGCGTACCATATAATATATCTATAGGTGGTGGAACACAAGGATTAAGTGAAACAATATTGCAAAATTATATGCTTAACCCAACACGTGTATACCCACTTGAAGAATATTTTGCTGGTAGCTTTATTGGATATATGAAAGATTTTAAATTTTATAATAGAGATTTAGAATACATGGAAATTTTGAATAACTACAAATACAAAAGTCTATGAATTTGTCATAGGCTTTTTTAATATTGAATATAATTGGTAATGAAGAAATCATCAATTATACCAAGTTTTAACGCAGCACGATAAGCGGTTTGATTTTTCTTAAAAAATTCTGTTTTTGTTTTATACTTCATAGATTCTTTTTCAATCTCTTTATATGTCCAAAAGCCTTTCTTATGTTGTTTTTGTTTAACCAACCAATACATTTCATCAATATAGCCATATTTGTAGGCAGCTAAGAAAGCAGTTAAATTGTTATTTTTAAATTCTTCCTTAGAAGTATATTTTTTGGCTTCACGAAACATATTTTCCTTATTTTTCCAATAACCTTTAGAGTGTGACATAAAAATTGTAAGGTTTATATTCATTATTAACGATAAATAATGTATAAAGAAAAATTTTTTCATATTTATTTAAAAGAATATAAAGAATAACTAATATAAAAATAATATGGCTAAAGGATTATATTTTTACAAGCTTGTTTCACCTTACAAAGAGGATGTTACCAAGAATTGTAAGTTAACCGTAAATGAAGTCGATAGTAATCTTCTTAACTTAAAGGACGAAGATATAGCTAATGGTGAATTTGACAAGAAAACCAATACATTAAAATTAACAAGAAACAATGGCGATGTTATTGGAATTGACCTTGCTTCTTTAATGAATAATGGTATTACGTTAGATGATTATCATTTTGCTGGAACTGGTAGCTGTACTGGTGATTGCACTGATAAAAACAGCTTTGGTTTTAAATATACTACCAATGACAAAGACGAAAATGGAAACCCAGTAGAGAAGAAATTCAAAATTGAATTTAGTGACGTTGATGGCAAATTATGGGTAACTGATAGCGACAACAATAAACATCTAATCGGTACATTTGAAACAGATAAAACAAAGAAAGCCGAGAAAGTTGAAAATAAATACCTAAGAGAAGTAATAACAGACGGTAGCATTCTTGGTAATGGCAAGAGTGGCGACCCTGTACGTCTTAACCCTACAGAAAAATCAGGTTATTACTCTCCAGCTAAGTCACTTATTGACACAAGAGATGATAACGGAAGTGGTTTACCTGTAAATCCTTGTAAGGGTGATAGATATGTTACTTTAAGTTGTAGTTCAAATGCTGGAAGACTTTACACTATGGATGGTGTAAAGGAGATTGAAAGTAAACTAAAAGCAGGGTGGCGTATTCCAACAAAACAGGATTGGGATAATATGCTTAATGCAATAGAGCCATGTCAGTATCAGAACCATAACGATATTCATTGCCATGTACAATTAGGAAAACTTGCTGGTAAACAATTAAAATCAACAGAGTGTTGGAATAAAACTGCAACAAGTGGTACACCAAGCGATGATACATATCTGTATGATGATAAAGTAGCTGAGGAAAAACCTATTTCTCCAGAGGGAACTGATAAATATGGTTTTAATGTATTTGCTGGCGGATATGGTGTTGATAAGAATGAAGATATTATTAAATTTAATAAAGAAGCGAAATATTGGACAAGTTCTCAAACAATTAAAGGTGAAGGATTTGACTATTATGTAAAACAATTCCAATTTAATAAATCAGGCGTTATTCAGATAACAGAATGTCCAGAACACTTCTTGTCACTTAGATTAGTAAAATATTTTAACGGGTCTAATAATTATGGTGCGGAAGTAATTGGTGGTAATACATATAAAACAGTTCTACTTCCTTCATTGAATACAGAACATGGTTTTACTGTTTGGACAGCTGCTAATATAAATGAAGATGTAAAGGACGAGAACGAGTTAATATACAATGAGTTCTATAAAGATTGTGCAGGGTGCAAACCAACATACATACTTCATGAATGGGACGGAAATATGTGGACCCACAAGGTAATGGTAGAGGGTGACACAATTGTAATACATGACCCAATTAGCAAAGATGATTTTGTTGATTCTGAATATAGAATTGTTGACGGAAAATTAATTAATACTAATCAACAGACTTACAATGATATTCTTTCAAGAACAACACCTTTAATAAATCTCGTAAAAAGTGCTCTTGAAACTGAGACAGAGGAAAGAAAAAATGCCGATGAAGCATTAAAAGAGAAGAGTGATACCTTAGAAAAGAAACTCGACAAAGAAATATCAGATAGAGAAGATGGTATTAAAGATGTACGTAAAGATTTAGAAGCGGTTGCAGAACATGTTATTAATGAAACAGATGACTTAAAAGATGCACTTGCTAAAGAAATAACAAAACGTACTGAAGGTGATAAAACTCTTACCGATGCTATAACAGAGGAACGAGATAGAGCTAAAGCTGTAGAAGAAGAGTTACGCACTGGTCTTGCAGAAAAATGGGAGAACAGAGATAAAATAGAGGGAAGTATTCTAAAAGGCGGTGACTACATTGTTTATTCTAACGGAAAAACAGAAATTCCTTCAAAAGACCAAACTGATGAAAAGAAAGGTAGCAACAATGTCACGTTAACTTTCAACGCTAATTTTGGTAAATTCTAATAAAAATTAAAAAGTTATTACAAGATGATAAATAGATTACAATTCGTACATCACGGAGATGGTAACGAAGGAATATTTAAGACAAGAGAAGAGGCAATTGCTTATGTAACTGGTAATAGCGTTGTTAATACTGCATTCAAGATAACTGGTGATACTGGTGCTGACAATGCAATAGATTGGCTTCCTTTGTATGCAGAACCTATGGTTTTAGAATATGGTGATAAAGAAAATCCAAACGTTATCTTAGCCATTGGTTCAAAGGGAGACGGAAGAACACCAAGTACTCAAAATAAAGTATTCTTCATTGACATCGAAGGTGTTAATGAACGAGTTGATAATGCTTACAAAGAGATAGCTGATGCTGTTAAGAAGTTTGCTTTTGTCACAAAGAATAGTAATACACTTGAATTAACAAAGACTACATCAACTGACGGTACTGAAAATATTTTATCAGGTAGTGTTAAAATCGCTGATAATGTTATTCTCAATAGAAAAGAAGTAGGGAACATCATTAAAGAAAATAAGGATGGACTTTACTCTTATGTTGGTATGACATATGATAATGATAAAAAAGTACTCAAATTCCAAGTTAATGATAATGAGACAGATATATCATTACCAACTATAGAAGATGGTTATTATGATATTACAAAGGAAGCATTGATTTTCAAATATGCTGATGGACGTGAACTAAAGGTTGATATGGATGACCTTATTGATGAATGGACTACAGAAGGAGAATCAAGTAAAACTCCTATTGTACTTACAAGAGACCGCCATTCAGATACTGGTGTTGTAGACAATGACAGACGTAGTGGTAAATGGAAAGATGTATTAAAAGCTGATGTTAGAATTGCACCTAAAGAAATGGGTGTAGATAACATCTTAAAGACTATAGGTGACGGTAAGTATCTTTATGTATCTGGTCAAGCTAAGAATATCAGCTACTATGACAAAACAGGTAAAAAGACTAACGTACAAGACGCTTTAGATTCTTTAAAAACACCAATTTCTAATGACCCTACAAACTTATTACAGTGGAAGTATGGTTCAGATAATGTAATTGATGGTTTATATGCTGGTATAGATATCGAATATGATGATAAAACTAATACCATCACATTTATCAATACATCTTCTGATAGTAAAAATAAAAAGCAGAGTTTTAAATTAAACAGTGCTTCTTTTATTAATAGAATATATACAGATACTGTAAATGAGAAAGTTATATTAGAGTATTATAACCAAAAAAGTGAATTACAAACAGCCGATATTGATTTAAGTCATTTAGTTGACGAATGGGTCGTAAATAACGAGGCACATTCTGTAGAATTAAAGAAACAAACTAACTATCCTGGTGCTGATATATTAACCGCTGATGTTAAAATTTATAATGACATAAATGATAACAACGCCATTAAAGAAGTCGGCTCAGAACATGGTCTGTTTGTTGATAGAAGAGCATCTAATATCAAGTACAACAAAGACGGTGTTAATACAGACGCACAGAAAGAGCTTGATAGTATCAATAAGACATTAAATAAGTTAAATAAGAACGCTAACGTCAATGTAGGTGAAACAAGTACCGTTCAATTAACAAAGAATGAGACTGTAGACGGTTTTAAAATTACAGGTGATGTTAAACTTAATCGAGATAACAACCTTGTAATTGAAACTAATACAGGTTTGTTAGCTACTATTGATTATGATGCGACTAAGAACGAGTTAATTGTATCAGATTCAACTAATGCTTCACGTGTACGTAGAATACCTCTTGCTACATCTAAGATTGTTAAAAAGGCTGAATATAAAGCTGAGACAGAGGAGTTAGTACTTGTTTTTGATGATATTGAAAGCAAGAACGGAGAAACTGTAAGTATTCCTATGAGCGGTTTAATTACCGAATGGGAAACATCTCAAACAGAAAACCAGAATCATACTGTTGAACTTAACAGAACAAGAGTTATCAATGGTAAAGACGTATTAACTGCTGATGTACACATTGTTCGTCATAAGGATGATAATATCCTTACACAGGTAGAGGAAGATGGTGTACAAAAACTTTATGTTTCAAGTCAGAAGATTAAGGAAAATAAGGATGCTATTGATGGTTTAAAGAACGAGTTAGCGGTTGTTAAAACTAAGGGTGAAAGCAATGGTAATAACATAGATACTTTAAGAGGAAAAGTAGAAAGTAATACCAATGAAATAGCTTCATTAAAGAATAAATTAACAAATGCAACGAATGCAAGTGAGACTAATTCTAATAGCATACGTACATTAGAGAGTAAAATTGATGTTAACAAGAATGACATTACGAATTTAAAGAGTAAAACAAATGATAATAGTGAACAAATTACTCAATTAAAAGCAAATGATGAAAAATTAGATACTAAAATTACTAAAGTATCTGATGATTTAAAAGATGCAATTAAAAATGGTAAGTACACATTCAAAAGTGAGAACTCTACTATAAAATTCAATGTTGTGAAAGACAATATTGATACTACTACTAATGTCGTTAATGCACAGGTTTTACCATCGACTGCTTCAGATAACATTATTAAGATTTCTAATAATGCTGACGGTGCAGGTGTATACGCTTCTATCAATTTAAGATATGATAGCGGTACGAATAGCCTTAAATGGAAGACATCTGCAATGAACGAAGAACAGACCATTACATTGAATGCTGGTTCTGTTATTAAAGGTATGGTATATGATAAGGATATCAAGAGTCTTGTCATAACATACGAGGTTGATGTTGAAGGACGTAAAACAACCAACAATATTACAGTACCAGTAATGGACTTGTTCAATGAGTGGGATGTTAAAAACTACGAAACTAATTCAGCTATTAAACTTGTTAGAAATGACAGAGATATGGTTAGTGCTGATAACCATACCGACATATTATCAGCAAGGGTTATTTTAGCTGGAGAGGGTAATGATGTAGACCATGCAGACAACTTGTTAACAATAAGTAATAATGGTTTGTATGTTGGCGGAGATAAAGTAAGAAACTTCATTAAAAAAGAAACAAATGATGTTTCAGAAACTCTTAAGAATAACATTAAAATAATAGGTAAAATCGTTACTGGAAAAGATAATGTTACTGATGGAGAGAATTATCAAGGACTAAATGGTGGTACAACTAATGAAATTTTACAGAATGCAACAAGTTTAATAGATGCAGACCGTAAATTAGCCGATGAATTAAAAATTGTTAAAGACAATATTGATAATCTTTATAATGGTTCAGATACTTATTCAAGTAGAATTTCTGCTAAGAAAGATAATGGCAGTAACGTAAATAAATTAGCTGTAGATGTACGTTTAGCACATTACAATGGTACACATGGTTCAGAAGGACAAAGTGACACTGGTAATGAGAATATAGAAGTACAAAATACAAGTGAAATAGGACACGATTACAACCTTATTAAAATAGTACATGTAAAAGATTCTAAAGAAAATGCAGAATCTAATGGACTTTACTTTGACGGTTCTATTGATTACGGAACATTCTAAAAAAAAATAAATCTTACTGTAAGTAATTAAAAACCTATGGTAAGATTATATATAATAATAAAAATAATTAATTTTATATATAATGAGACATTTACAACTTCGGAGAAGCAACAACATCTATAATACAATAGATGAAGCTAAAGCAGCTCTTACTGGTCAAAGCGCAAATCTTTTAGATGGTGAACCAATTGTAGTAAGCTACAAAGATGCAACAGCAACTGAATCGAACGGTGTTGCACAGATTATTGGTTTTAAAATTAAGAAGAATAACGTAGATACCATTTACACATTAAATCTTCAGGATATTATTAAGAAATCCAAACGAGGTGAAACTATCAAAGAAATTAAACGTTTGGAAGATGCTGATGGACAATATTCTAAGACAGCTGAGGATTCAAATCCTACAAGTGGTGACACCGTTTCATCTGACAAGTACGTTATAACAAAAGAGACGGTTAAACCAGATGGTCAGATAGAAACAACAAAGGATGCATTTAAATTGATGTATACAAACGTATCACCAGTTAACCTGAAAGTTCCAGAAACTATCGGTGATATTGAAGCTGGTACTACAGCTGGTTCTTTGAACAACTATACATTATCAGAGATAATTGATAAATTAATTTTCAAAACTATTTATCCAACAGTTACTGAACCTACCGCAACTATTGCTACTAATAAGTATTCTAATGGTGCATCTGTTAAAATTGGCTCTGAGGCACTAGAAGATAGTAATTTATCAGTAACTCTTAATCAAGGTAATGTACATGTGGAAGACAAAGTAACTGCTGATATTAGATATGTAGGTGCAAAAACAACTGAAACATATACAAATAACAATGGTGCTATGACAACTGGTACAAAAGTTAATAGAGATAACAACAAAACTGTATATGCTACATTAGGTGCTTTTGTTTACAATGGTACAGCTAATTATGCAGCTGGTGCAACTATCCGTACATCAAAGGGTGATAGTCCAAATCCAATTAAGACTACTAATGGTGGTAATGTTGCAAACCCACACCCAGCAGGTAGCGTAGCGACAAGTAACAATATTACAATTAATGTAACAGCACCTGTTTCTGCAAATACTGGTAGTACTTTTTCAACTAACCTTGTAGAACTTCCTTTACAGGCGTGGACAAAGGCATGGACATATCAGGTTCAATTCCCTAATACCGACAACGCTAACCCTCTTGTTATTAAGACTCCTAAGAAATTAACAGCTGCAAATGCATTTAATACTATTAGTGGTAAATATGATGTAAATAAATTGAGCGGTTTTGGAACTCCTGTTGAAAGTGATGAAACAATATTCACTGATTCAGATGGAAATGCTGTTAAAGTTAAGTATTATACATATACTTGGAATGGTGGTGCTTTAGCATCTGTTAAATTTGAACTAAAAATGAATTAATAGTAAGAAACAATGGCTGAAAAAAATTTCGTATTACATAGTAATAGTATTGCATTACCAGCACCAATGATGGCTGGCTCATCAGACCCTGTTGATGCAAGATATATTGTTAAAACAAAGGCTAACTTAACAGCTGGTGCAAGTACATGGAATACATCTGGTAATTACGCTCTCATTCATATCGGTATGACAGTTTATGTTGCTGATGAAAAAACACAGTATATGTATGTTGGACCAGAGGATACACAGAATGGTGTACTACTGTCTGAAACACAAAAATTAGAAAACTGGAGACCAACTTCAACACCAGACTTTAATCCTAACAGTACAATTAAGAATGTTAGTGTAAATGGTACAGCTGGTACAGTTAACAATGGTGTCGCTAATGTAACAATAAATCCAAATACATTAACTCTTGGTAATGATTATGACACAACAAATTTAAATGCATTAGAGCCGTTAACTATAAGTGGTACAGATACTGTAAACAAGGCATTTAAGAAGGTTAATAAAATTATTACCGACAATGAAAAAGTAGTAGCTGCTGCACTTAATGACCTTAATACAAGAACAAAGGAATTAAGCGGTAAAACTGTTACTGAAATAACAAGTTCAGATAACACTATTGGTTTTACTCGCACTAAAAAATCTGATGGAACTATTAATTACGACTTGAAAGTAATAGGTGGTGGTAGTGCTACTAATTCGAAAGAATATGATTTTGATAATATAACAGATGACGCTCATAATGTTAAATTTGAAAAACAAGTCACTGGAAATTTAACTGAAGTTAAAGCAAATATTGACGTTTATGATTGCGGTGAATATTAATAAAAATATGTGATAAAATAAAAAAGAGTATAGTATTAATTCTATACTCTTTTTTTGTGTTAATACGAAACGTCAACTTCTTGTGGTACTGAAATATCATCAAATACATAACCGCCTGTTGAAGGCTTTTTATCTGGAATATTGTTAAAATAGAAGTGCAAATCAGAACCCATTGTAACAATAGATGTAATATAAGAAGGTATAACACCGTCTTCCTCAAATGCTTCTACATCTTCTGGCGTAATCTTTTCTAATGCTTCCAAATAACGAGTATTTTCCAATTTATAAGTTTCATTATCTTCTTGAGAACGTTCCTCGTAATACTTATTAACTAAACTATCCCAATCTATTCCACACTCATCAACAAAAGGTGGACGTTCATTAATCTTCAACCAGAACTCAATTTCTTTCCTCTCAGGGGTCATAAGTGCCTCATAGGTATCTTGGTCGGTAGGCTTATTTGGATAGCCGTGAACAAGCTTAGATTCAGCCTCAGTGAAAAATTTTCTATCCTTTGGATTAGTTATAAGAATTTCATTTCTAATATCTGGTGAAAAACATACTAAAAGCGGACGTATTCTATTATTAAACTGTGATATATACTTGTCAACATTATATTCAATAGGTTCATAACCTAAATCTTCTATTTCACTACATAAAATATCATCTTCACTATTAATAATATCTGAAGGAACAATTTGACAATTTAATATAATCTCATCTTCTTCACGTTTAACGAAAGGCTTAAGCATTTCCTTTTTATCTTTCGTCTTAAGATTCTTATAAAGTACACCTTGTTTCTCGCAAATAGGAGATAATAATTGTCTTATAATCTTAGCTGTCAGTTCTATTTCTTCACCATTTATAATAGTATATTGATGAGTAATACGCTTAACATCTGATTGACTTTTCTTAACACCAGTATTGATATAATATATTGTATCACTTACTTTTACAGGTATATTCTCTTTAAGAGCTAATTCATACCATGCTTGACGTGATTTTTTACTACCACTCTTTGTAAGAGTTTTTGAATCAGCAATATACTCTTCCATGGTCTTTTTAATATTACCCTTAGAAGCAATATCTCTAACTGGAATTTGATAATTGTAAATTTGCTCGATATAATTGTAATAGTTCTCAAGGAACTTATAGCCGTTGTCATGAAGAAGTAAATCAATACCTGTATCAATAAACTTCTCAAGATAACCAGACATCTTACGTGATTTAATAGTGTTACCTACTTTCTTCGTCTTACCATCTGGCATGAGGTCAGCATAGTTCTTACGTGCAAACTGAATACAAGCATCACAATACTCATCTATTCCAAGACCCATTTTATTAACTCCACCATTCCATGCATGGGTAAAATAAGTATCTTCAAATTCTGCCACATCAGCATCAACACGTGTGTATGCTTTACCTTTCACACTATTACGTCCACCACCAGTACTTATATATGGATGTTCGTTATTATATCTAAATTTATCTTCTTCTGGCATTTGGAAGTTAAAACCATCAGTATCTCCTACAACAGGTGTATAACCAATATTGGTAAAGTGAGAAATCATAAGTCGTAAAGACATACGACCAATACAAGTTGTTTTCTCTGCTGCATCAATATCTCCAAATGGGAAAACCATAGGACATCCATAAGAACCAAAGAAACCGTTACCTAACACCTTTAGAGGAAGCTGTTTTTTATCGTTACCAATCTTTTCAGCTTTCCAATATCTAACGGCTTCTAACATTTTGTTAATTTCATCTTCGGATAGACCTGTAGCGTTAGCAATCTCATCTTTAATTTCATCGGCTTTTGAACCAGCTTGATTCTTTAAATCCTTATATTTCTCTCTTTGTGTAAGAATATACTCAAGGAGATATAACATAATATTCATTACATCAAGAGAAGTAGAAATATTCCATGTAAGAATAATAGAAGGATAAAGGGAATTAAAATCCAACTTTACAATACGTGAAACATATCCTGTTATAAGAAGACGTGAAAGACCACCTGTAAACTTTCTATTAGAAGTTGTAGATGGAATCGCTAAGTCATTCTCGTAACACCATGCAAGCATTATAAGTTTCCACACACCAGCAGTACCCATAGTACAAGTACGTGAAAACGAAGTCGGAATCATCTTTCCAACAAGGAAATTAGACTCATTTAATTTAAGTTCTACTTTATCTGTTTCCCATAAGTCATCATACAAATAACGTTCAACGATATATTTACCAGATTTTAAAACATATCCTTCTCTTAATGGTTTACTATCTGTAACCTTGTACCAATCACCATTATCATCATTAAATGCATATACTTCATCAGTTACCGCCCATGTTTGGTTAATAATATCTCCAGGAACATATACACGATTTTGCTTATTTAATCCAAGATATTTAGTAACATACTTCAAATTAGATGACTTCATACTTGAATCAAGTGCTTGCGCTCTACGTGCAGCATGCATAGAATCAATGATATTAGTACCCCACATAATAGTCGGATAATAATACTCCATTTCACCACCAAGTTTCAAGACAGTCTGCTTCTTCTTCTTGAAAATAGGGTGTCTATTGAGGTACTTCTCAGAAAGTTCAGAGAAATCTACTCCGTGTTCTTTACATCTATTAATAATAAAATCCCAGTCGAAGTTTTCAGAGTTATGACCTGCAACATTATCTGGTTTATCTTCGGAAAGAATCCTAACAAATTCCTCAATAGCTGCTATTTCGGATTTCCACTTTTCCTCTTTATTACCTGTTATATTAATAATTTTCTGAAAACCCTTATTATTACGATAACCAATTTGACTAATCATATGATACTTCGCATTAAGACCTTCAGTTTCAAGGTCAAAAGTAGTTCTCTTTAAGTCATCATAATTATCATAACCTTTAAAAAGTCTTTTACCAGTGGAAATCATAAACTGTTCCACAGGACTACAGGTCATAAATTCTTTACTACCACCTATTGCATCATCGTTTTTCTTTTTCCTTTCATATATAGGCACACCAGATTCCTGAAAGAACATCATAAAGACTTTATATGACATCTTTCTGTACGAATAAAAAAGGAATTTATAACCTTCATCAAGACGTGAACTAACACTTCCATCATCTCCCTGAGTTTGAAGAGCTTTGATTTTGATTCCGTATTGGCGAAGTTTTCTAACAAATAAACTCCTATCTCCACCAAACATTCTTTGACAAGCACTATTTTTAACCCAAACAAAGGGATAAAAATTTTCACGTTTAACACGCTTGTCACCATTTTCATTAACATAGATAATACTTGCTGTATTATCATCATAACCGCACTCTATGGATATAATTCTTTCCATAGGGTCATGACCATTGAGAAACCTCTCAACGTCTTCAGGTGTAATTTGCTTCATAAATTATTGTTTAAAAATTATATTCTTAAAGCCACATCAACAATGGCATCAGAAACGTTGCAAAGATACAATATCTTTATAAAAAAAACAAATGTAAAAAGATAAATAAATAAAAAATAAATGATATTTATATTAAAAATATAAATAAATTATGAAACAAGTTATAAGACTAACAGAGGCTGATTTACATAATATTATAGAAAATTCAGTAAGAACCGCTTTACAAGAGAATATGACAAATGAAGGCGTTTGGGATAATGTAAAGGCTGGTGCTAATGCGTTTTTCGGTAGAGGTGTAGGAAATGCATCACAAAGACATAACGCACCAAATGATACAGAAGTAAACTATAATTTGGGTAAACGTTGGCAGGCAGCAAAAACAAATTATAAAGAGCAGGGTGCATACGACAAGAAACAAGAGATGATTAAACAATTACAATCGTTTGCACAGAAATATGGTGACAAAATGACTATTGGTGATTTAATTAAGAGAATCAACTATAGTGCAATGAACAATAGAAGTAATCAGAGCTACGCAATCAACCAAATATACAAATAGAATTAAAACAACTTATTTAATAAGTAATTAAGTGCTGATAAGAAAATATTGTGTGTTTTTTTATTAGCATTTTTTTGTTGTAAACCTTCGTCAGTAAGCGATATAAAAGAACCGTCTAAGGGTACATTAACACCAAACTTGGTATTAATATTCACACAAACCTCTTTAAAACGTTTACCATGCTTAGAGTCTGCTTTTCTATTTGAAGAATATAAAAAAATATGAACCATTTCATGTAACATAATTCTTTCAAGATAATCTTCATTCCACTCATACATATCACTAAAATAAATCACAGTGTTTATTTTATTATTTTTAGTGGAGAAATAACATCCTGCTACATTATGAATAGAATGGTCTATTCTAAACGATAAACCAGTTTTAGGAAGTTCATCATTAAAGAACTTATGATTACAACTCTTATATAATTCTTTTAAATAAGTTTTATTAAGCATCATAAATACAATTTTAATTCTATGCAAAAATAAAACATATTTCCTAAACTAACAAATTATTATCGTTAAATATTTATAACTATAATTTTAAAAATTATGAAACAAGAAAATTTAGAAAAAATAGATAAAAGTATAGAACTTTTAAAAGAAGTCTATGAGAATGAATTAATGAATGGTGGAAATAGACACGACTTTAGATTGACAAATTTACTTGATATAATAAAAAAAGTTGCATCTTGGAGGAAAAGATGCAACCTATCAACTAACTATGGTTCCCGATTGGTAAGATGGTGATAACCAAATCTTCTCTAATAGGCATCCACAAATTACCTGTCGGATAAGATGTTTCATCTGATTTTATTTCACCAAAGGTTATTTCAAAATAACCATTAAATGTGCCGACATCTTGTGTGTCACGTTTTTTCCAGTCATAACAGATAACATATTGCTCCACACATCCATCACCCTCTTTTTTCTTTATATAACAAGGTGCTTTAGCTATTTTTGTGACATTAGTATCTGCATTTACCATTGTAAATGTAATGACGGCATTCTGTATCATGTCATGGAATTTATTAAAGTCATGTCTTCCATCCTCAATCAATTCCATTCTTAATTGAGGAAGAAGACTATTCTGACGTAAATAGAAATATTGCATATCTTTTTACTATAAATATTAATATTAACCAATTAGAATACTTTTCATTGCAAGTTTTGATTCAACATTAAAATATGATTCACCAAAATTAAATACCAATCTTCCGTCATCTGGATAAGATTCGTAATCATCAATGTTCTCATAAGCAAGTGCGACTATTCCATCCATACAATCTTGCATACCAAAACAACAACATTGTTGTACAAGGTCAAATTTAATCTTAGTTCTTACCACGTGTGTTTCAGTCTTATATTGTTCATCAACCATTAAGTTATTAATAAGACCTGCTGGTTTCTCATCAAAATTCTCTCCCCATACATTATCTATATCGTCGGTAAAAATAAATTCATAACGATACTTACCGTCTTCTTCCATTCCTACGACATTAACGAAACATAGTTTCAAATCTTCATTATTTTCCATCATATATTATTTTTCATTTTCAGTAACAATTATATTATCAATAATACTTTGTTTACCTCTTACTTTATCTAACATCTCCTCATAGAAAGTATCAGAGAATACTTGATAATAAACGGTACATTTCTTTGTTTGATTCAAACGATGTATTCTATCTTCAGCTTGCAAATTATCACCAGAAACCCAAGAGAAACTATTGAATATAGCTACATCGGATGCTACAAGCGTTAAACCTACACCAGCTGAATTAATATTTCCTACAAATACTTTGATATTTGGGTCATTTTGGAAAGATTCTACTGATTTATCCTTATATTTATTAATCATCTTGCCATTATGTTTAACCGCAATATCACCAAATTCTTTCATAAGTGTATTAATTTCATCGTCGAAAGAACAGAAGACTACAACTTTATGACCAAGTTCTACACATTTTCTTGTAAGAGAAATTGTTCTATCCAACATTTCATGTGCCAACCATTGTCTTAAAAGAACGCCCTCAGTAATCTTCTTATACTTCTCAGCATCCACCATTGCCTTCATTCCATCCTCGAATGTGTCAGCAGATTCAATTTTAGCATCTCGATATTCGCACCATACTCTATCATATTCCTCACGTTGTTCAGAAGTAAGATTATAATGTAATACTTTAACGGTTTTTGGAACCATATTACCAAATTCCTCTTTCATTCTACGCAAATAGTACGGCTTAAGTAATTCCTGTAATTCTTCTAAATTAGATGAACCACCAGTTTTCCATATCTTCTTACATTTTTTAGAAAGAATATTTTTTAATTCTTCTTTTTGTTTCTCAGATAAATCATACCAACTACTTTTTTTAACCTTTTTAAGATAAAGTGCTGTGTGTGCATCTCTTTCATTCTTTTTATAGAATGCCTTACCGTCACAATATCTTTCAACATAATAAGTCCAATCTTCAGCAAGCGGACAATTAATAATCTTCAACAGATTGAAGAAGTTAATTGGTCTATTAGTTATTGGAGTTCCAGTTAATTCGTAAACACCAGTCGGTCTTGCTCTTTTCACAAAGTCTGAAATGATTTTATAACGTCCAGAAGTTGTATTGGACAATCTATGTGCCTCATCAATAATAATGAGGTCGAATTTTGACTGAAACAACTGAGATTCAGACATTGCATCACAAATTATCCGACGATTTCTTGAAATAATCTCTTTTTCTTTATATTCTGAAACAACTTCACCCTTATCATCAACGTTCATTTCTTTAACATATATTTTCTGTTTAGGGATAGTATAAAAGTTCTTAAGAATATCGTAATTAATAATAGTGAATCTTGCATCAACCCATGTTGAACCATTCACGATTGTAATATCTTCTTTTGGAACAAGAAGAGACAATTCCTTTTCCCATGTTTTTTTAACAGATGCAGGTGCAATAATCAATATATGCTTATAACCTCCATGAAGAGCTGCTACTATAGCCGAAAAAGTCTTACCACTACCCATAGCGGATGCAAGAATTGCTTTAGGATGTGCAGTAAGAAACTTAACTGCCTCTTCTTGATAAGGCATCATTGTACGTCCACTCTTTTGATTATATGGTGTAAAGTCAATTTCCATTGTATTATGGTCTGGAGTAAGGAAATCTGTAAGTATTGCCTTTTTAGGGGCAAAACACATCACAGCCTTATCTTGATTCTGACGATAAAAACAATAGAAACAATAATAATCTTTTGTTTCTCCTAAATAATAAGTAATTTTAAGCTTAGATGGGGTAAATTCAAGTTCCCAATCTTCTTGCTTCTTCTTGCCCCACCAATTTATAATAGAAACAATTTTATTAACTAACAGTGGTTCTTTATTATAATTGTTTAAGATAAACTCACATTCAAAATTGTTGAGAGTCTTTGTCTTATATGCGTACACTGAATTTTTAAGAGAAATAATATATGGGTTTTCACCATCATATTCTCTTAATAACCTATGTGAGTGATTTATTTCATCTAAAGACAATGCCATTGTAATTATATTTTATATTTATATAAAATATAAAACTTTTTTTGATAAAGTCAAATGGTATATATGATTTATATGTTAATATTTATATAAAAAGTAAAAATAATGAAAAATATTATTATAAACGAAAGCCAAAATAAACTTTTTGAAGCCGTTAAGAGTGGATTTAGTTTAGATAAACTCAATGGACTTAGCTACAACAAAAAAGTAGCATATTGCAAAAGTTTTTTAGGTAATCCAGTTGGTAGTGGTTCAAGTAGAATGGTTTTCCAATTGGATGACGAGCGTGTGTTGAAGTTGGCTAAGAATGTTAAAGGTATTGCGCAGAACGAGGCAGAATGTTCAACATTAAATGATTATTATAAAAACAATTATAGTCTTTTTCCTAAAATATTCATGTATGATGGAGAACACACAACAATGTATTCATATAATGGAGAAAAAGAACCTTCATTTCAGTGGATTGTAAGTGAGTATGTGCTACCTGCAAAAGCACAAGACTTTAAAAAAGTAATAGGTTTTACATGGAAACAAATTCAAGCGTTTATTTTGTCAGCTGGAAGAATTGCAAACCCATCCAGATTCAAAACACGTCAGATACTTTCAGATGATAATTTAAGGGATATGTTAGATTATGATGAAGAAAATTCTTATATCCTTAATGAATTGTATGATTATATAATGAATTATAGACCACCAGTAGGTGATTTCTGTAGATTAGCAAATTGGGGAATGACGATAAGAGACGGAGAACCTCATATGGTAATTTTAGATGATGGTTTTAATGAAGAAGTAGCTGATAAATATTATAGTTAAGAAATGGCAGAAATTACATTCAATCAAGGAACAAAGAGAAGAGTTCCTATAAATAGAAATAATCTATTCTACGATAAAGAATCTTTTGATTTTGAATTACAGGTTGGGAAAGATTATATAGAACAGGATATGAATCAAACAGTAGTTCTGTATCAAGTTAAATTAAGTACTACAAACACCGATGCTGTTTATGGTGAAGCTGATGTCAATAACATAGAATATGAAACACCTGTAGAAATACATTGTGTTTATAAAATAGAACAACCAGAGTTAAAATCATATGATAAAACAAAACAATTAGGTACATATGTAAAAACTGGTAAACTTACCGTAAGTGTATATCAGGAAACACTTCAAGAATTAGACGTTGATATTAAAAATGGTGATTATATTGGTGTACAGGTAAAACCAGATTTAATGATATATTTTGTTGTTAATAATGACGGTAAGAACAATTATGATAATGGTCATACACTATGGGGTACAATACCACTTTACCGTACAATTCAAGCAAGCCCTGTAGATACATCCGAATTTAAAGCGTAAAGTTATGATTAAGGAAGATTCAAAATATTATTTCAAACAAAAAACAAGTAATGAAATATCTTCATTGCTAAGACAATATGGTTGGGGTACGTTTCCACCTAAGATTATTGATAAATTCTTATATTCTAAAGGATTTGTTAAAAATCAGTATTATAGGTGGTCAGAAGCTGCTTTTGAAGAAGTTTACAGAAATAGATATACTCTTAACCAAATGATACAACAAGAAAAAGAGAAACAAAAAACAAAAAGGGTAGTTAAACATAAAGAAAAAACCTTAGACCCTAAATATAGCGGTTGGAATAAGGGTATTTCAAGGGCTTCTCAGGACTTATTAGATAGTGATAATCCAAATACATTAAAGTATGAAAATAAAGCCTCTAAACGCAATTTAAAAGAACGTTTAAATACTATAAATGTATTGATTGAGAACTTAAATAATGAAGTTAACTTAATGCATGGTAGTTTCAAGGATTTTGATAAATTTGATTTGAAATATCTTAATAGCGGATGGGGAAATCAAGCATTTGGTTATGGACTGTATTTCACAACATCTGAAGAATGTGCCAAGGAATATGCAAGAGGTGGTATTATTTATCATGCTGAAATTTCTGGTAATAAATTCCTGACATATGACAAAACTCCTTCTAAAAGAGAAAGTATGAGTATTGCAAGAAAGTTCTTCAAGTATTATACAACAGAGGATGAGTATGGAAAAGAAGCATATCAAGGATGCGAACAAGAATTTTGGGATGAGGAATGCATATATATAACACAATGTCAGGATGAAGGTAGCATCTATGGTACAATTTCAAGTATATTAGGTAGTGATAAAGAAGCAAGTGCTTTTTTAAACAAAATAGGGTACACAGGACTAATAGCACATGATGAACAAGGCTTCGACATATATGTTATCTTCAATGACAAAGATATTAACATTACAAAAAAGGAGAAAAAATAATGGCACTTATACAACCTAAACCATTTATTAATAAAATGAAACTTAGACATAATTCATATGGTGTTGAAAAGCGCAGGAATATGTCTAAAGTGATTCTTGAACATGGAACTCCATTGCCAAAGCCAGTGGGATATGAAGATATAGACCAAGAATTTTTTGAATGGGTTGACAAAAAATTAGATATAGTTTATGATGGTAAGAAATTACCAACATATAAGTTATATAGTAGCCAAAGAATAAGTGAATATTCACAAACATGGAAATATTTAGATGAATCTGGTAGTATTGTACTTAATTTCAAAACTATAACACGTGCTCCTAACCCACAGAAGGGTGAGAGTCAAGGACCTTATATGAATATACCAGGGCATAGAGATTATGCAGTTTTCTATGAACCAGTACTTCAGGAAAATGGAACTGAAGCCTATGATATGTATACGATGAAACAACCGTTTGCAGTTAACTTTGATTATATGGTCGGAATAGTATGTAACAAGTATGAACTTCTTAACCGTATGAATGAATTAATACATTATGAATTTCAAAGTATACAGAGTTATATTTTTCCAAATGGTCATCCTATGCCAATAACACTTGAAGATATATCTGATGAGTCAGAATACACTATAGATGATAGAAAGTATTATTCACAGACGTTTAAAATAAAATTAAAAGCGTATATCATTCGTTCAGAGGACTTTGATGTTAAACATTTACCATCAAGATTCATTATGCGTTCATTCGATGATGTAGCGGTAAGTAATACTGGCGGTGGTATTATTGACACCTTTGATGAAAACATATCCAAAATAAAATCATCAAGAATGTCAGATAGCGAAATGGACAATAGACCTAATTCAGATAATTCATCTAATGGTTTTTCACATGCCATGAAAGATGATAATACACGTATGACAGATAGAGAGAGAATTATAACATATGATGACTCAGAAACAAATGGAATAACGTGTGAACCAGAAATACCTACTAATAAATTTAAAGATATAAATACTTGTGTAAAAATTTGTAATACAGAAGATGAATGTTGCGACAAGGAAGAAGAAATAGAGAAGTATTATAATAAGAAACTAAGTTTTGTAATCAATATTGATGCATGTGATAGTTCTGAAAGTTTTACCATTGATACAGACATGATATTAGACACTGTAGAAACAGAAAACGTATATGATATGGTATTGAAGATAAATGGTGAAACTATGGCTTTAGACGGTAAAGAAATTAACTTTTATAAAGAGGATGAAATTACTGTAGAGATAACAAGGGATGACCTTTATCAAGATTCTAAAGTTATATTACATGGTTTTGACCCTGATACAGTGATTGATGGTGATAGTTCTCCAGAAAGTCCGCTTGATGAAATTGCAGACGAAGAAATAATTGTTATAGAAAGATAGATTATATGATTGTTACGATAAAAGATGCTATCAAATTAGAAAAAACACTATTAGAAATAGAAGATAGCTATAAATTTGTTTTGGATTTTAATGATATGATAACTCTAAAGGGGTTAATTAAAGAAATCGGAGAAATTACTGAATTGTTTTTTAATTTGCAAATAGAATACGGAGAGAAATATCATGATACTAAATTACTTAGTGAATATAAAGATAAATTATCGAAGAATAAATTTGAATTAAATGTACAAAAATATATCAATTTTTTAAATTTAATAGAATTAAAAACCAAAAAGGATAAAGCGAATTAGATTATAAATATAACGATTCATATTTTTTCTCTTATATAATGTACTATTGAATGAAATACAATATTTATATAAAAGAACAATAATGACACTTTTTAATAAAATAGTGGTTGAAAAAATAAAATAATTTTTAAAATAGATATAATATTATGGCAGATAATGCAAGAGGTATACACGTTTCTCCTGGTATTTATGGTCGTGAAATAGATATGACCTATGCTGTTAAGAGTCTTGGTATCACAAAGTTAGGACTCGTAGGAGAATCTTTGCGTGGTCCTGCTTTCCAAGCAATTGATACACCAAACTGGAGAGAATACAAAGAGGTATTTGGTGGTACAAGTACAGAGAAATTTAAGGGAAGTCAATACCCTAAGTACGAAGCACCATATATTGCAAAATCATATTTATCAGAATCAGAGAATCTGAAATTCGTGCGTGTATTGGGTCTTAGTGGATACAATGCTGGTCCAGCATGGTTAATTACAGCTGATAGAGAAATCGTAAATGATGCAGAAAGAGGAAGCAAGATGGTAGTTGCTGTTCTTCGCTCTCGTGGTTCATATCATCCATATATGAAGTCAACATCAAATGATGATACTTGTGTTTGTTCATCAAATTCTTATGATGTTTTGACATATAATGTTGGTGAAACAGCAGCTACACAGGCTGATGATTGTAAAGCACCAAGAAAGTATAATATGGATGCACTTAGAATATTACCATATGTGCCTCTTTATTCACTTGGTAACGAATGTTCAGGTTTTGGTTTAAGTCCAGATACTTCAAGTTTCCAAGTTAACACCTTAAATTATGGACGTTTTAAAATAGCAGGTTTCTTAGGCGCACATACAGAGGAACAATTGACTACTTTATGGGGAGAAGTTGAGAAAGGTAAACATCCTGACGGATATTTTGAATATCCAGTTTCATTGAATCCTTCTGATAAAGAGTATATTCTGAACGTATTAGGCAACAAGGCACAAGACGGTGATGCACCTGTATTTGTAGAGACACTTTACGATGTATCTTTACAGCAGGGTATTGTAGAGGGTACTATCAGTGCTATTTCAAACTCTCTTGAGGCTTATCAGGTATATTACACCAACGATTATAATGGTCTTGAGGCGGTATCTGGTTTAATCGAACTTCAGGAGGAGGGTCTGACAAGACGACATGTTGGTTTGAGATATTTGGCTGATAAGAGAGCAAGCGTTGCAGCTAAAGATGGCACAAGACAGGCTATCCATGCACATCCTTATAACTATATAACTGGTCAGCCTATTACATATGAACAGTTAGCCTCAAAGAAACTTGAAAAAGATGGACTTTCAGTTGCCATTGCAAGTATTCCTGATAATAGAATTGTAGGTAAACCAGATGAAACTAAATTCGACAAAACTACAGAAGCTGGTAAAGCTGCATATGCTGCAGCAATGCAAGAGCCTGTAAAAGTAATTGTTGAACCTGGACAGATTTACACTGTAGCACAATATACTGGTACTGATGGTAAGAGACATTACTTCTATGCTTACAATTTAGCTGAGTCAGTTGAACTTTATGAGAAAGATTGGAAAGCAAAACGTACAGCAAAGGGTGAGAAAGGTGGAGATTTAAACACAGCACCTATGTACGATAAGTTAAGAAATCCAGAAGAGGGTGCAACAACTCAGGTAACAAAGAGAACACTTGTAAAGAATAGTTCAGATGGTATGTATTGGCGTATGAATACAGCCAATGATGATATAACATTTGCAGCATGCGATATGAATGATTATAAGTCAGCTTATCGTTATGCATCAACACCTTGGATTGTTTCTAACTTGAAAGGTGATTACAACAAAATGGAAGTAAACAAGTTGTTTAGATTCCACACTATCTCTGACGGTGACAGTTCTAACAACGAAGTTAAAGTTTCTATTGAGAATATCCGTCCAGACGAGGGTCGATTCGATGTTGTAATTAGAGATATTAATGATACCGATGAAGCACCACGAGTTTACGAACGCTTTGGTAGATGTTCTATGATTCCTGGTCAGAGCGACTACGTTGCTTACAGAATTGGTTCATTTGATGGTGTTTATGAAACAAAGTCTAAATATGTGACTATTGAGGTAAATGAGACAACAGCAGCAAGAACTTCAGTACCTGCTGGTTTCCTTGGGTATCCTCAGCAAGCTTACTCAGGTGTACAAATTGTAGATGGTGACGCTCATGATGACATAGAGCAGCCTAAACTCAGATACAACCTTGACTATGATGAGGAAGTTAAGAATAGAAAACAGTACTTCGGTCTTTCAAGCTGGGTAGGTGTAGATATTGACATGTTTACATTTAAAGGTAATGCAGCTTATGTTGATGGTGTACCTGCACTCTTAACAAAGGGTTTCCACCTCGACTCTCGTATCAATTCAAAAGCATTCGATGATAAAGAACACGTTGTTAATGTAACTGTAGATGGTGAAAAAGGTTATAAGTTTGATGCTGTTAGCACAAATGCAAGAACAAGAAACTTACCTGAGACACCAGTCATCGGTACAGAGGAACAAATGGCAGGTTCAATTTATGAAAATGCTAATATGAGAAAGTTCACCACTTATTTCTATGGTGGTTTCGACGGATGGGATGTTTATCGTGATAAGAGAACTAATACCAATGAGTTTAAATTATCAAGATATAAAGGTACTTATGATGCAAATAGTGGCGCAGGTTATGCATTTGACAAGATACAGAATCCTAAGTCACTGAAATTGAATCAGAATGGTATAACATCAGACTGGTATGCTTACTTATCTGCAATTAGACAGTTTGCTAATCCAGAGGAAACAGATATCAATATATTTGCAACTCCTGGTATTGACTATGTTAATCAGAAGTTATTAGTAGAGGAAGCAATTGATATGATTGAGGAAGAGAGAGCTGACTCAATCTATGTGATTACAACTCCTGATAAACCATCTGGCGCAAGTGACTTTACAGACGAAATGTACAGCGCAGAGGAAGCAGTATATAATCTTGAGGATATGGAGATTGACTCAAATTATGCTTGTACATATTATCCTTGGATTAAGTACTTTGACCAAGATAATAATCAGTACATATACCTCCCTGCAACAAAAGACGCTGTAAGAAACTTCGCTCAGACAGATAATCAGTATCAGCCTTGGTTTGCACCAGCAGGTATTAACCGTGGTAATGTTGAATGTGTAAGAGCAAGAACTATTACTAAGAATGGTGATGAGGATAAACTGTACGAAGGTAGAATTAACCCTGTTAAGACATTCGCAACAGACGGTGTTAAGATTTGGGGTCAGAAGAACCTTCAGAAGCGTGAATCTCAGCTCAACAGAATCGCTGTTAGACGTTTATTGTTAAGATTAAGAAAGCTTATCTCTATATCATGTATAGGTCTTATTTTCGACCCTAATGATACAACAAGTAAGAATACTTTCTTGTCAACAGTAACTCCAATTCTGGATAATATTAGAAACAACAGAGGTATTTCTGATTATCGTATCGAGGTAAATGATACCGTAGAATCACGTGAAAGAAGAGAGTTGCCTGCTAAGATATTCTTCAAACCTTATGGTGCATTAGAGTATATCACAATAGACTTTATCCTCACTCCAGAGGGCGCATCATTTGATGATATCTAAACATATTATATTAATAGAGAAGGAGAATCGTATTGGTTCTCCTTTTTTATTTTTTATTGATATTTATAATAAACTGCATTTTAATATGAAAAAAAATAAAACAACTTTTTTAGAAAGAACATTACGTGACTTGAATAAGTCAGCTAAAATACTTCAGGAAGCATTTGATTTTAGTGACGAAGAACAGTTTAATGATGAAGAAATCCCAGCTCAGGAAGAATTTGAAGGAGAAGAGGGAAATGCACAAAATGATGATATGAATGGACAAGATTTGTCACAACAAGATGACAGAATCGCAAGAATACGTGAAGTAGCATTAGAAGGCTTACAAGAGTATGCTGAAAATGTAGATTCTGAATTATACCAATTCTATAAGAAAATATGGTTGATGTGTGACAAGGCAGTTTCTGAAAAAGATAATGCAAGTGTTGGCTAAAATAAAGAAAGCAGAAGACAATTAAACATCTTCTGCTTTTATTAATTTATAGACTTTGGTGCCAGCTGTAGGGGAAACAAAAAACTTATGTGACATCAAAGATTCTTGCATTTCTTTATACTTTGATGGGTTCCTCATTTGGGATGTTATTTTATTTGAATTAACATATACAAATCCACTTTTCCACGAAACAAGAGAAAATCCTAAACAATCTAACGTACTTCCATTATTATGGTCGGCATCAACATAATAAATGATAGAATCAGTATTAATTAATTTATTTTTGACTTTTATTACTGAATAATTTTTAAAGAAGTGTTTCATTAGTTTACTTGCGCCACCATTAATGTGATAATCAATAAGTGTGGAAGCCCGTATAACTTCTACATTCTGTTTATCAGATGTACTACTAAAGTAATTAACACCAAAGGTATAAACCATTACAAGTGTTCCTTTTTTAAGCGTGCCTTTATCACGTTTCAAATATAATCCAAGGTTCACCGATGACGATTTATAACCAAGTAATGAGTTCTTTTCTAAGAATACTTTTAGTTCTTGATTACTTACTTCATGTACTTCACAATCACGTGCATATAATGTATTAGGACATTCATTAACACTATATTTAATGTAAGATTTTATTACTTCCCATTTACGATGATAATCATAATGATATTTTCCATTATCATCTTTTAAAGTACTACTATCATTTAGCTCATAATCTTTTATCCATATACATTTTATTCCGTCTTTTTCGTATTTCTTTGATTCATTTATAAAATAGTCTTGTGAGATACCCTCATTATAATTATATTTTGCAAAACGTTTACGGTGGTCATAACTATTCACATAGATTATCATCAATTTATTTTCCTCAGAATAGAATCTATCCTGTATGGTTATAAAATCATCTGAATGATGAATTTTATTGATTGAATAAGTGAAGTTACACTTTAATGTAGCAAGAAAATTCTTAACAATGTTTAAATTTTTATCTTTGAAAACACAATTACCAGTAATATCATTAAATAGTTCTGATATATTCGTATATACATCCATATTATACTTTTCGGAAGCAAAATAGTATAAGTATACTTTATTCTTCTTACACAACAAGTATTTTGTCTTATCTAATGCCTGAATACTCTCTAATGTTACACCAAAATATCCTTCTTTATAATGTTGTTCGCCCTGACATTCTATGGCACAATTGTATTGGGGTAAAAAGAAATCCAAAGATTGACGCTTTAACCAATTAGTATGATAATATTGCTTAAATTCTATAGAGTTCTCTTCTAAGAATGCTCTAACAGTTTCCTCAAGTTTACTTTCTATACATTTAGGACAACCTTTGCCTTGTAAATGATTATGAGGGAGTTGATTAAAAGAACCATGTTGAGGACAAACTATTTCAACTGGAGTAGAATTGTTTATATAGATAATTTTAGAGTAATCATACTTATTTCCATGTATAAGTTTAGCCTTTCTTATAAATTCTTCTTTATTGGATGAGAACGTAGAAGAAAGTTTATCAGATTTACATTTCGGACAACCATATCCAGAGAGATGATTTGTCGCATTAGTATACCATATACCATGTTCATTACCATATTTATCTTTATTATGACAGTAAACGGGTATATTCTTCTCTTTTGCATTTTTATACACAAACTCACCATAAGTGTATTTGGAATTATGGACTTTATTAAACTTATCAATAAGTTCCTCCCTTGTATGTTTCTTTTTTTCAGACATACAAAGAGGTTTCCTATGTGCTAAATGATGTTTAGGTCGCTGAGTAAACTTAACACCATTATACCATAGGACAACAGGAGTAGACGTGTTAACATATACGACATCTCGATAATCAAACATATTATCACCCCATACTAATTTCGACCTTTTTATAAATTCTTCTCTATCCACTATTCTTGTTTTTATAAAATATATGCAAAAATAATTATTTTAGAAATATATCACAAGTTATTTTAGTTAAAAAACACGAATCATAATATTTATATTAAAAAAATAAATAATAATATTATTAATTTATATTTCGATGAGTGATTTATTGCTTAAAATGCCTCTTAATTATGAGCCATTAAGAAAAAACCGATGGTTGCTTAGATTTCCTGCAGATTTAGGTATACAAGAGTGGTGGATTGCTTCTGCGAAACGTCCTTCAATTAAGCAGAATGAGAAAGAAATTCAGTTCCTCAACACATCAACATGGGTAATCGGACATTACACATGGGATAACATGCAGGTAAAATTACGTGACCCTATTGGTCCGTCAGCTTCACAGGCTGTAATGGAGTGGGTTCGTTTGCACTCTGAGTCAGTTAGTGGACGACAGGGCTATGCAGCAGGTTATAAACGTGATGTAGAGTTAGAGATGCTTGACCCGACTGGTGTTGTTGTATCTAAGTGGATTCTGAAAAACACTATGGTAACAGATTGCGATTTTGGTGATTTGGATTACAGTCAGGATGACCTTGCGGATATTTCAATGACATTAAGATTTGATTACGCAATTCTCGCATACTAAAAGAAATTTAAGAGTTTGATATAGTTTTTTAATCTAATCAAACTCTTTTATCATTTTTATAGTTGACATAATCGTATTTTTTGCTATATTTTATATAAAATATATTGTTATGTTTACAGCTGACGAATTAAAAAAAGAAATGAATATTAAAGAAAATAGTTTAAAGATGTACAATAAGACCAGAATGGATATGCTTTTGCGTGGTGCAGATAGAGAGGACTGTTCTGAAATTGAACATCAAATAGAAATGTTGCGTAAGGAAATTGAAATTTTAAATAGACTTTCAACATGGAAAGATAAAGAATTTGTGCGTGATATATCTTCTGAAAAAATTATGTCTAATGCATATCAAGTCAAGTTTCCTAATACAATCAAAATAGATTCTGACTATATAAAAGATATTGAAGCTGATACGATATTTAAACATCTACATTTAGGTGTGAGTGATTATGTTAAACGTAAAAATGGTTATATTGAAATACTTGGACGTGAAATAGAAAAATATATTAATACGCCATTTGATTTTGATATAGAATGGTATGATAAACGAGGTTCACTTGCCTATATAGAACACTATACAGGGTGTAAAATTACCAATTATTATGGTAATAAATGTACAGCAGATAGTACTAAAGAACGAGAGTTTAATATTACTATAGGTTATGAAAAGTTAGAATATAAAGCACCAGTATTAGAAATTAATAAGATGTCATCTAATTTGGATTTGTTTGGTAATAACAAACGTTCAGATAATATTTCTATCTCAGCTAAAGATGTCCAAGACCCATTCAAGACAAGAATATATTGGTAAAAATGAAACAACCAATTAGAAAGACAGATAATAAGAGTCGAAAAAAAACCAAAACAAGGATGAGAAAATCTAATGGGAAACCATTAAGAACTCATCCTAAATTTGGTACAAGTAAATTAGAAAAATATTTTGAAACAGAATTTCTAAAGAAGCTTAAAATCAAATATCAGTGGCAGTTTGAAGCAAAAGACATACAAAGGAGTTATGATTTTTATCTACCAGACCATAATCTACTAATCGAAGTCGATGGTGATTATTATCACGTCAATCCAGAGATTTATGAAGGTAAAAAATTGACACCAACACAGAAGCATGATTTATGGGTGGATAAAAAGAAAAATGAGTGGGCTTTAATGCATGGTATACCTCTTTTGAGAATATGGGAGAGTGATATTAGAAAACGACCTGAAGAAGTCATGAAAACACTCAAAAGTAGACTCAAAATACAAGGACAAAAAATACGCCTTGAAGAAAATAAGAATAAAAGACATGTAAATAAAATTCGATGAATGTTACGTTTTATATGCCGTACCTTGATTACAATGATGATTCTTTTAGTGTGGATAATAATTACTATAAAGATAATGACTACACGAACAAACTTGTAAGCGAGTACGAGAAATACAAAGATATAATTTATGAAACAATGAGTGATAGTACTGGGTCACATAGTGGATTCAATGGTAACACTTATATGATGGGTCAAAAATCACCTTATAAAGAAGATAAAATTAGTTATGCCCAGTGTCAAGGTTTATTATATGATATGGACAATAATCCAGAAACTGTAGACAATCTAATTACGTATTTCTCTCAACAAGAAATGTTTATTACTCGTTTTAGACTGGATTTTAACTCTTCTGACGAAGAATTTGAAACAGAGTTTGGTGTATGGAATAGAGGACATGACGAAATACATACATATGAGTCATATGGAGAAGATTGGGTATTACAGAATGAACCAAAGAGAAATGTAAAAATATGCTTTAAAAATAATGCTAATAAGGATATTTATGCAGAGTTGGTTAATTGTAAAATTATAGAAAGAGTAAAAGTCGGAGAGTATATTATTCTCGTGGAAAAAATAAATTTAATTGATAAATTCATATAATATGTCAAAGAAAAAACTAAGTGAGGAACAACTTAAAGAAATAAAGATTCTTCAAGCTAATAACCAAATGTTAGAAAATAGTATACAACAGGCTAAGGAAAGAGGTAAAGAGGAATCTGTTAAACGCATTAAGAAAGCGCAAAAAGAGGTTCAAGACCATATTAAAAAGATTGACCCAGAAGCAGACGTAAATATCAATCTTAATCAAACAGTAAAAAAAGATAAAACAAATGACGACTTATTCGATGACTATGATGTATTTTCAATACTTAAACATGAGGATAAAACTACTCAAAAAGTTAGTAGTGATACTTATAGAGAACATAGCATTAAAGATGAATATATGGACGACATTAGTGATGATGAAGATGAAGACGATTATATAGACTTGAGTTCAGATAACATGGATAGTGTACCAACAGCTGTAAAAACACAGAATGATAAACTTTACAACAATGTTGACCCAGAGGTACAATATGATATCATTCAATTGCCAAGTAACGGAGAATGTTATCCTGACAAGCTGGATAGAATCCCAGTAGGTTATTTAACCGCTTATGATGAGAACTTCATTACTTCACCAAATCTTTATGAAGACGGATTAGTCATTGATTATCTTTTAAAACATAAGATAATGAATAGTGGTATTGATGCTGACTCTTTAGTTAGTGGTGATGTGGATGCTATCATGGTATGGTTACGTGCAACAAGTTACGGACCAGAGTTTCCTATTGTAGTTGCAGACCCAGAAACAGGTGAAAGAATTGAAACAATAGTTGACTTAACAACTATTAAACCAAAGGAGTTTAAACTTGTATCTGACGAAAACGGACACTTTGAATACACTCTTCCAATTACAAAGAAGAAGGTAAAGTTTAAGTATCTCACAAGAAAAGAAGAAAAACAACTTTCACTCATTACCAAAATAGAGAACTACGGTACAAAGGCAGAACTATTGACAGAGATGGGTAGAAATCTGATGAGAATGGCATCTACCGATGAGTTAATTACAACTCAAGAGAAAAATGATGTTGATAAGACCGTTAAATTACTTAGACGTTGGACAGAACGTTTGAAGAAGAAGAGTGATAAACCGTTTACACGAATGATTACAAATATTCTTCAGTTACAAGTTGTGTCTATTGACGGAAATACAGATAGAAAGTATATTAATAAGTTCATCAATACAATGCCTGCACGTGATTCATTGATGTTGAGAAGATATATTAACGATAACACGCCTGGTATGAACTTTAACATTACTGTTGAAAGACCAGAGTCAATGGGAGGTGGCTCATTTGAGACCTTTCTTAACTGGGACGATTCTGTTTTCCTCAATATCTCCGAATTACGAGAAAAATCTTAAAGAAGAATTATTTGGTTGTTTTAAACATATCGGTATACCTTTTGCGACATTAGATAAGATGCCTATCAGAGATAGAAAATATTATATACATCAATATAATGAATATATGGAAGAAAAGGCAAAGAGTTATGAAGGCGGAGGTAGTAGTTCGGCAAATATAGATGCAGCTACTGATATGGCCCAAAATGATTTAGAATTATAAATAAAGCCTTGGTTAATCCAAGGCTTTATTTATTTTCTGATTTGTTTGAAATTTGCATTTTCAATACCACTATAACGTAGGTTATTGGCTACTGTAATTAACTTATAACAACTTTTAATTTCAGTATTAATATATGTAGCATATCGAGCGAGTTGTTTCTGTAAGTTCTTATCTGACGTAAAGCGGTTAGCAAAATCTTGAACTTGACCATTAAATTTTGACAAAATAGAATCAAGGATGTTTTTCAAATTAGCAGAACGCATCATATATGCATTATCCTGCGTTTTCATATCTTTACTATTAGTACGGTTGTTTTGTGAACCATTTTTACCAAAAGTTTTTTCAACGGCATTCATACCCTTTTTAGCACCGACAGCAAAATCTCTTACAGGATTCCAATTACGTAATTGTGATGGAATTAAAGATGGAATAGAAGGACTTTCAAAAATATGTGATTCCTTTACATTTTTGCCATAATTAATAGATGCTTGAATTTGTTTTAATGTTGCCATTAGTTGATTAGCTAAAGTATGACCAGCATTAAAAATAGAAGCCATTTCAATATATTCTTGAGGGACATTGGTAGCATTAATATTTTCTATTTGAGGATAGAATAAACAGCTCTCAAGATTCATTATAGCTGAGTTAACGAGATTGGAGTATTTATTCTTATTAAACAACTCATTGATTAAAAATTCGTTAATACTTTCCTTTATGATATTATCTAAATTCATTATATTGTTCTTTTAGAATAAATATCAATTAAACAGAAAAAACGATTAACTCTCAAGCCATAATTGAATAGAGTGCATTCCATTCATAATATGACCTTCTGGGTCTTCCAAGAACCATCCAATAAACAAACTAAATAGAATAATTACAATTGCCCAAAAGAAAATAAGTGCAATAAAATAACCAATAATATCCAAACACCCTGAAAATGTAAGAATTGTATTACCTTTAATCTTTGAAATAATCATAATCGTAAATTTTATTTGTTTATTAATTTAATTGTGATGCAAAGGTAAGTAAAAATATTGATATAGCCAAATATAATATTTTAAAAAACGTTAATAAGCTATTTATTTATAATAAAATAAGAATTAAACTACATAAAATATGGCACCTATTGCTGTTATAGGAAGTATACTTGGTTTTGCTGGAAAAAATTTTGCTAAAATAGTCGTTGGTGGTGCTACTGGTGCTTCTAACGTATTGTTGAATGGTGCGAAAAAAGTCGTTGGCTCATTTTTCTCACTCATAAACCCGATAGCCATGATTAAAAGTGGCTTAACTGAACTACAGAAATTTGACGAAATGGGTGTTAAAACATCCCGTCAAATTGGTTTAAATTACGGGTCAAGTGTTGCTTACACTGGTACTTTAATACGTCGTACCAAAGATTTAGCTGCCGTATATGGTGTTACAAGTGAAGCTATCGGACAAATTCAAGAGAATTTATCCAAAGCCACTGGTAAAGCTATAATGTTTAATGATGCACAAGCAGAGATAGCTGTTGCTGCTAATAGAACTATTGGCGAGTCAGCTATGTCCCAATTCTATGAAGAGTATCAGAAATTTGGTGGTAGTGTTCAGGGGGCAATGGATTTAGCCATTGATAGTTATACCCAAGCAACAAGAATGGGTTTATCAGCTCAGGAGTACTCAGCTAAAGTTGCACAAAACATCAAAATGGCAAACCAATATAAGTTTGCTGACGGTGTTAATGGCATTATGAAGATGACAGCACTTTCAGAGAAACTCGGTTTCAACCTACAGTCAATGGGAAGTGTTATAGATAAATTTAGCTCTATACAAGGGTCTATAGAATCTTCAGCAAATCTTCAGATGTTAGGTGGTATGGGTGCTACATACGGCTCTAATCCAATGACTATGTTATATGAGTCATTGAATGACCCAGAGGCTCTTACAAAGAGAATGACTGATATATTTGGCAGCTTAGGTACATTCAACACTAAAACTGGTATGAGTGAACTTACTGGGTATAACATGGCTTTAATTAAGGAACAGGCAAAGGCTATGGGTATGAATCCAGAGGAAGCTGTACAGATAGCAAAATCATCCGCAAAAGTTAAATTCGTAGACCAACAAGCAGGCGGTGCTTTGAGTCATTTAACAGAAGAACAAAAAGCGTTCGTTGAAAATAAAGCACAATACGATACTAAGACAGGTCAGTTTACCATTACAGATGTTTCTGGTAAAACTAAGGAGATTAGTCAAATGACACCAGAAGAAGTCATGGCTCTTCAAAAGCAGGAAAGCATGACGGATAGAGAAGCATTTATGAGCGGTGCACAACAGATAGTCAGTGTCAGTGAGAGAATTGAAGGTATACAGGCTATGATAGGTGCACAATTGGCAGAAACTTTATTCCCTATGCTTGATGGATTTAAGAGCTTAATAAGTAAATTAGTGCCTACTATAACAAATCTTGTTGCAAATGGTATTAGTGTGTCTGTTGGCTTATTAAAGATGTTAGTTAGTGGAATAAGAATCCTTGTAAATCCACGCTTTTGGACAGGTCTTGCAAAGGTCTTAATTCAAGGTATAGCTGCTGGTGCTGCTGTAGTTGCGCAATGGTCTGTAATGGCATTATTGGGATGGTTTGGTGTAGCTATTCAAGGTATATTATCATCACTTGCTGTTATTGGAAGATTATTTGGTGCTGATAAAGGTACTCAAAACACATTAGACAATATTTCTAAATTGGCTTCTGGTATTACATTAGGAAAAGAAGTATATAATGGTGTGGGTACCTTATTGGATAGAATGGGTCTGAAAGGATGGGATTCTAAAGATGCAAGAGGTGAAGAGTTAAGAAGTGACTTTAGTACTATAAAAGACGAAACAAGACAAACCTTCAAAGCTGCAACTGGATTGGTTGGGAATGCCATAACAATCGGTAAAGAAGTTATGGTGTTTGGAAAACAGGCTGTAGACAAAATGGGTGCAACTGGAGAAGAAAGAAAAGAAGGCTTTAATAAAGCAATTGCAGATGCACAAAAGAAAGATGAATCTAAAGTTAAAGTCGTTTATGATAATGTAGGTGCAATGCAGTCAGCGGATTCATCTGGAAACACCATGAGAAGAAGAGGACTTGGTACCTACAATAGTTCATATAGTACAAATTATAACAGTACAGCATGGACAGATGCAAGTATGTCTGAAAGTTCACGCACTGGAGGTACAAATAACACCTATAATAGTAACGAAGATAAAGCAACAACAGCTGTTAGAGAAGATATTAAAACAGGTAGTAGTAGTGTTGTAGATGCTATTAATAGACAAACTACAGTTATTGAGAACTTAAATGACCGTACAACTGTTATCAAAAATGGTACAGCAGGAGTGAGACATACTAAGATTACTGTTAAACCAGTCGGTGAACCAACTTATTTTGCTGACCCAAGAAGGAAAGAAGATACAGTACCAGTTAATTCTGGTAAAATGGAATTTGGTAATATCAATGTAAATGTTAGCGGTGATATTAACCTTAGAGGTTCAGATGGAAAAATAAGCAATATTGATATGGATGCTATTAAGAAAGAATTAGAACGTTCACTTACGGCAAGTATCAGAGAAAATATGAATAAGCAAGCTAACATGGGTATGAAGAATAGGAATGTTAGTTATGACAGAGGAGTAGGTATTGATTCTGGACACAGAACAGCTTAATATATCTATTCATAAACCAAAGAAAAATGTTATTATTTAATAGGTAATATGTATTAACGAAATGGCGAAGAAAGGATTAAATATAGTTAAAGAAATAGGTAAATCAGGAATAAAAAATGTTCTCGAAAATGGAGATTTAATCAATCGTTCTATTGGAGAAAGAAATTCTTATGATTCAATCACAACGGTATTAAAAGGTCTTGGACATAAACCTGTCAGTTTGATGGGTTTTGATTATACATATATATTTGACCATGTAAGAAGAATATATAATAATAAGAGATTTACTTTCTATGGTGATAAACCAACGGTACATTTTGCTGATGTAGATAGAGATGTTGAAAATCTAAAGGATTGGGCAATGTCTTTTACTGGAACATCTACAAACACTCAAGATACCAATACATATTATTCAGAATCTGAGGACGATGTTACTCAGAATAGGGCTATTGTGGCAACTCAAGCAAATGCTGGTGTTTGGCATAGTGGGCTTGTTGAAAGTTTTAATGGCAGAAGTAACAAATTATCTCAAAACGAACTTTTAAAGAAAACTAATGATAATTTCACCGCTGGTAAGTATAGGACGTTGGTTGCAAGATTTCACACAAATTCCGAAGATTCTAAAGATGACAGTAATCCAGTTCAGACTGCTATATCAAAGAAATATGGTATGTCACATGGACGAAATCTTTTAAAAAGAATCCCAACAAGTTCGTATGGTTATGATAATCCTTATTGCCGTGTTTGGACATATCATCATCAATATCATACTTTAATTGATGGTATACGTCCATTTGTAGAGGATGATGACGCTGAGAATACATCTAAAATAAGTCAAGCAACACTTGAAAGCGATTATAACTGGGGTGCATTTAGAAGTCCGTCTTATAAATTCAATAATGGGTCTGATGACAAGTTTGGAACTGGCGGAGAAAGATTGGATAAGTATGGAACAATGAACCGCTTAAATGGTCTGCCTAATATTGCACCAGTTGTAAGTGTATCAGATTATAGAGATGGTATAAGCACCGCTGCCAACAAAGTTAGATTAGAACAATGTATGTTTTCAATAGAAAATCTCGCTTGGAAAGATACATTCAAAATGAGTGACACAAAGAAGTTTGAAGATAATGGGTTATCTCCAGAACAAAAAGGACCTTTTGGCGGTAGAATTATGTGGTTCCCTCCATATAATATTAAGTTTGATGAAAGTGTTAATGTAGATTGGGGAGAAACTTCATTTATAGGACGTGGTGAGAAAATATATACATATGCTAATACAGAGAGAACTGGTAATTTGTCATTTACTTTATTAATTGACCATCCATCAATAATTGATTATTGGGAACATGGTTTGAGAGGTGACGGTAATAAAACAGAAGATTCATCAAACTCTGGCGTTGATAATATTGAAAGTAATGAACAGCAAATTTTAAGATTCTTTGCAGGCTGTGAAGTATTAAAGGCTGGTAAATTTAGAATGCCTGAACCAGACCATGTTCAAGATACACCACCAGTTGCTTCTCCCTCACCAGATACCCCTCCTAACCCTGAAGATAAAAAACTATATTGTTTAATATATTATCCTAATAACTATTCTGGTGTAAGTGATGCACCAGGAACAAATAGTATTGTAAACGCATACGATTATTTGATTAATGGTCTTGGAACACAAATGTTTAAGACTAAAAACACATCAAATCCAACCAGACCATTTGAGGGTTTACCTTCAGATGTAGCTGTAGATGTCTTATCAGAGTATGGTGTTGGATATGAAATGAATAAACCAAGAAGAGCTGGTTTAAATAGTGGAAGAAGTACGGGTATAAGTATTTTTGGTAAGAATATTGAACCAAGAACACCTCAGAATTTCAAGAACTCTGAGGATATGTTGTTTGATACCGCAAACTATAAAAATAGTGTTGCCGATAGTGAAAATGCTTTTATTGATTACAAAGTAAAAGGTGATGATAAGACCTATTATGCAGCAATGGAAGTACTTTCTAACTCTAAAGCAAACAAAGTAAAATGGGGTGATAAAGAATACGGATATGATAAGGGAATTATTTCAAGTACAATTATGAAATCCCAGAATTATGTTCGTGCTGATATAAGTAATTTTCCATTAGACACAGAAAATGAATGTACAGTTGAAATAAACGGTAATAAGACATTCAAATTTACATTAGGTGATGTTGGAGACGGAAGTAAATTACAATATCACTATGGAGGAAATACTGTAGAAGAATCTTCTTTCAACGCAACAGTATTCCCTAAAGAAAAGACTTTAGTTATTGCATATATTGAACCAATCACCAGTGCTGTTGTGACATGTAAAGGATTACGTCATGAATTTACACCAGAAGAAATTAATGGATTAGGTGGAAAACATATCTTAGGCGGAGTATTAGATAGTACTAAATTACCAAAAGTTAATAGATTCTCTATTGTATTTAATAGCAAAAGATATGACAATATTACTATTAAGACAAATAATAATGGTAAAAAATACCTAATTACTCCAGATGGAAAAGCAAGAGTTTACCTTGATAATGGAAAAATATTTGTTAAAAAAGGTGAAATATTAACACAGTTTAATGTCATTCCAATAAAGTACGAAAAGGGAATTGGTAGTAGTATATTAGAATGGCAGCATAGAAGATGGTGGTATCGTGTTGACAAAACCGACGATGTTATCAACCAGAGATTAGTAGACATAGAGACAGGTGTTTCTATGTGGGATAACTATGTAGATAAGAAATCTCATTCATTAAACAGTATTGGTTACAAAAAAACTCCAGAAGCAGGACTGTTTGGTCTTAAAGAAACTGACGAAATAGTTAGTTTTGCTGATATGTATGTAGGTTTACATAATAATGAAGAAATAACTAATTTCTATAAAGATTGTGTGGACGAAGAAGGTTTATCAAAAGTTAAAGATTTACTTAAAGGTAAATATAATATAACTAAGATAGAATATCGTGGACATGCATCTATACATGGTGATAATAAAAGTGATAGTGTAAACGTAGAACGAAATACAAAGTTGGCGATGCAAAGAGCTGATACAGCTAAAGCATGGTTTTCTTCTTTTAAATCACCGTTCCAAGATTTAGCAAAATCAGGTGAAAATAATACAAGAACAAATATTCAAACAACACCTAAAAGAATTGCTAATAATGACGTGGATGACATACTTATCAAGCAATGGAGAAGTGCTGCTATTATCATTCATTATAGAGACGCTTTGACTGTGGATAGTCAAGACAGTATGACTAATACACCTAAGATTCTGCAAGACCCTAAATTGCCACAACTTGACAATGAAGAAGGAAAAGATTGGACTATATTAGGTTCAAAGGATAATGATGGAAATATAACAGGATATACTTGTAATGATATTTTCATTATGCGTTGTGGTGCACATTATTGGAACAAGTTCTATTCACGTCCTAAGAACGCTTATAACCGCTTAAGTGTGGACATGTGGATGAATGACAGTAGTACACAAAAAGAACTCCTTAAACTGTACGGAAATGGCATTCAGGGCAAAGAGTGTACTGGTGAAATAGATGGATTCAGTGATAGTAATAGAGAAAAGATACGTGGATGGATAAGAGATGCTTACAGAACTGCAAGTTTATCTTCCAATGATTCATCAAGTGTTTATTCAAGAGAAACTACATCTACATCAGATGAAACTTCAACATCAAATTCAGAAACACGTGAAAAAGTAATAGGAAATGGTGTTCCAGAAGTGAATGTGACTGACCAACAGTCATTTAACAAGGCTATGGCATATCGTTATTTCTATGATTATAATTTCTATCCAGATGAAACAACCAGAAGACCTGTTGTATTCGACTTTGATAACATTTATAAATGGGGTAATGCACATAGATTAGAATTTGAAGAAGAATATAAGAATCAATATGTTTATTATGAACCATGGTTTTTAGAAAGTGTTGATTTATTCTACAAAACAAATGGTAATCCATCCTTGTTAAACGATGATAAAGAGTTTAGTAAAGTAATCAAACAAGTATATTTAAACGAAGAAACATCTATAAGTTTATATACTAAATATGATTATGATAAACTTCGTGATTATGCAATCCAATACTGTAGCTATCCTCGTATTTATGACAGAGTCAGAAAAGAACTTAGTAAATCTGTAGGGCTGAAATATCTTGAAGATTATGGTAAACAGAAACAAGATATAGGCGATAAGTTTGTTTATTCAACTTTAGCACTAAAAATAGTTGACGACTTAAAGAGTAATCGTGATGGTGTTTATATAGCTAAACAGTATAATATAGAAGAAGTTAAGGGAATTGTCAATATATACAAGAAAGGTATCGAAGGAATACCTTGTGGTGATACAGACCCCTATTTAGATACACTTTTAAGTGCTATTAGCTTATTGGAAAATCCGACATTCAGTAAAGATAATGGTAATGGTACAGAAAAAATCTTTACAACAATGTCAGAAGTTACGAGTCGTATGACAGATGATGAGTGTAAAGCGAAAGTTATGTCTGTTGTAGAGAAAGGTAGTATAACGCCAGACCAAGCATGGAAGTTGTATGAAAAATGTATTGGTGAGAAAAATGTAAATGATAATGATAAAGCAAAGAATAAAACAGAATTAGGAAATTATCCAAGATATGATAATGAGGGTGAGTTCTTTAAATTACTCAAACTTAATGACCCTACATTGCATAACTTAGTTACCGAAAAAGTAAAATACTTTGACCCTGCATTCCATTCTGTATCACCTGAAGGTTTTAATGCACGCTTAACATTCTTACATCAGTGTACACGTCAAGGTCCTACAATTGGTGCAAGCGATGTTAATCAGAATAATCGTATAGCTAATAACCTTGCATTCGGTAGACCGCCAGTATGTATTCTTAGAATAGGTGATTTCTATTATACAAAGATTGCAATTAAATCTATTAGTATTCAATATGACCCTGTTCAGTGGGATTTAAATCAAGAGGGTATAGGTATAATGCCAATGTTTGCTGATATTAGTATTAGCTTTAGCTTCTTAGGTGGTAGCGGTCTATCTGGACCTATTGCTCGTCTTCAAAATGCTGTATCATTCAATTACTATGCCAATACAGAGGTATATGATAATAGGTCTGAACAGGCAGAATATAGTAATGGTAAACTTACCTACTTTAAGCCGTTTGAAGTAAATTATAATTTGCCAGAGTCAGAAGCAGTACCAATAAGTGATGCTAATGATGAAGTTGGTGCAAAAGATACAAATGTTGCTAATAAAGTAGAATCTCAACCAAAGGCAGTAAATGCTAAAGCTGTAGATGCCAAGGCTGTTAATGCTAAGTCTACTGGACATAGAAGAAACAAGTCATCAAGAACTCAATCTTCAGTACCAACACCGACTCCAAACCGAAGTGGTACTACAAACGAAACAGCGGAAGTTATTAAAGAGGGTGTTACAACCAGTCAGCAGGAACCTCTTAAGGTTAAAGCACCTGTTCGTTCGGGTATCTCTAACAACAATAGTAAGAGGGTTATATGTAAGTATATTAGGTTTGGTATTTCACGTTTCAGTGGACAAGGTAATAAATTGATGGAGGCAACAGATGGTGTAACCCCATTTGAAGAAACTATACCAACAGGTCCTTTTGACTTTTATGAAATGATTAAAAATTATCTGGATAGAAGAAAAACTAATTTTATGTTTATTGCTTACATATATTATTATGATAAGAATACAAAACAAGTTGTGGATGCGAAATGTTGGGGATGTAGAAGTAGACGTAAAAATAATACAAAAAATGATGAAGCCGAATGGTTTATATATGGAAGTAAACCAGTAAAAACTATTCGTTCAGGTTTAACCCCACCTTTAATAGAAGATAAACAGGATAATTATCGTGAAGGTTTTTACTTTGCTGATTATAAGTTTGTTAATGAAAAAAATACAAGACAAACAGTATCACAAGATATCCTTAAGAAAGGTCTATATGTTGATACCAAAGGTCGAGGTAGAATTTATAAAAAATAGTAAATATGGTTACATTTGATAGATATCAGCAGTTTAGAATGAGTGGGACTATTAAACAAGTCCCATTCATTAAAATTCCAGTTAAAGATACGGATATGTATACTTATTATGAAGCTGGAAATACAAGGTTTGATTTATTATCTTACCAATATTATGATAATCCTAATTATGGGTGGTTAATTCTGCAAGCGAATCCTGAAATTGGCTCTTTAGAGTATAATATACCTGATGGAACTAAGTTACGTATTCCTTACCCTTTGGAAACGGTTATTAAAGATTATCAATCTGATGTAGAAGAATATATCAGATTATATGGAATCGAATAAAAAATAATTTAAATTTTAAAGAAAAGTTGATGGCAAGTGTTAGTAATATAACAGATAGTGTTGCATATGTTGAACCTAACAACACACTTAATTTTCATTCTGGTGTAACGACAGACCATGGAGACCACTTCAAGGCACCTGACCTTGAAGACTATTGTATTGCGCTTAACATGGAGGTAGAGGTCGTTGGCAGAAATTTCGATGCAAAGAAGAATCCACATGATAAAAGTGTGATAATAATGTCATGGACTGACCAAGGTGGTAAATCTTCCGTAAACTTTATGGAGGGTAAAAAGTTCTACCGTAGAGATTCTGATAGACAATATGATGAATCTTTCTTTAAATCTGTTAGAGAGGGTAAAGAGGATATTAAGAATCATAAAACAGCAAAGGTAGGAAGTGATTATTGGGGTTATTCTAATGGTTTATCTACCGATTATACTGATAGTTTTTATTATGATTTAAAGGACCACGGAACAACAGAAATGTTTGGAATATCATCTGTTGATATTACTTATCAGCAATGGATGGTCCCACAGGTTACTATAGAGTTCGTTGATATACGTGGTGGTTCATTAATGGCACCTACTGAAATGCGTAATGGTGATGGATTTAATGGGTTAAGGGGTTTTTCTGAAAAAGACATAGCTTCGTCTTTCTTTCAGTGTTTCTTTACGTTTCCATATCCAAGATTTAATATCACAGTAAAAGGATTCTATGGGCAGCCTGTATCTTATGAAATTACATGTAATGATTTTAGAGTAAAGTTTGATTCCACGACAGGTAACTTTAATGCTACCGCTAAGTTTGTTGGTTATTCATTCTCATTCATGAATGACGTTTCTCTTCTTGCGTGTATGGCAGCACCTTATTGCAACAATCTGGATGGGTCTAATTATTGGGAAAGAAAAGTTGAAGAGGGAGAATTTGTTATACCAGATTCTTCTGGGCAGCTTACACCTATGCCTAAATTGAGTGAATTGTGTGCTAACTATGGTTTTGTTCTTCATAAAGCCGAAGAGTTAGGACAAGACAATCCTATTATTTCACGTTATAATAAGAAGAATACAACAGTTAATGATAGAACACAACTTTATGCTGCATATAATGATTTCTTTACAAATTTAATAAATATTCTTGATAACGAATCTTCAGTTAACGGTAAATATGGTGTTGTAATGCGTGAAGATGGTACTACTTACAAATCTGTAATCGTATTAGTATCAGAAGAAGCAATAAAGGGTGGGTCAGTTACTAATTTTGGTACTATATCTTATCTTAAAGATGGCGAAAATATTAGTATATTTGATTCTCTAACAAATCTTATAGCAGCAGCTAACAGAGTAGAGGAAAGTACAGGTGAAGTATACCCAGTTCCAGCTCAAAACTTTACAGATATTTTACCTGTAAAGATTATCAATAGACTTGGTACACCATTTACAAATAGCGAATTTACCAATGTACGAGGTTTAACTGCTGATGAGGTTAGAAATGCTTTTGCAGGTAAGAAGATTAATCCTTTTGAAAATGGAAGACACTATAGTTATGCTTTTATTTTTAATTTTGGTGATTACTCTGTATTACAAGAAAGTATTAACGCTGAAAGTGAAGATATTGAAGAAATTGAAGAAGAAGTTAGACGTGAGAAACAAAAAGTATTAATACAAGCTCTTGGTTTTAACCCAACAATATCTAATATGTCAAAGATTTATATGGCTCATTTTGAAACATTTATGTATTTGATGTATCAAGTTGTTGAATCTATACAGAGCGAACAGCGTACCATTAATGACTTAGGTATAAGCAACATAAATATACCAGATGTTTCTGTTAGAACAAAAATAGTACCACCATTCCCAAGATTCACAAAGGATATTACAGAAAATGGTGTTACAAAAAGAGAAGATTCTTGGGTCGGAGAATTTGGACGTTCTAAGAAGTTTAGAGAAGCAGACCTTGTTAATGAAATTTTCAATGGTATCAATCAGGTAGCTTATATTATTGCTAATGCACAGCATATTCAAGAACGTTTAGATGAGAATGATGTGTTAACAGCTAATGGTGCTAATAATATCTTAGAAAGCGGTAATTCAAGAATACATTTCCCTGTAGCCAATTTTGACTTTATTACTAAGTCTAATCCTTATGGTGATTATAAAGATGCATTGCCTGTAAATGACAAAAGAGAATTTGCAGGTAGAGTTTTTATGCGTATGATTCAAATACTTGGTTTTGGTTTAAATGGACGAGATTTGAAGAACGAAACTATTAAAACTATTGCTGAAACTGAAGCTAAGAATTTTACATATATTTTCTTACAACCAGGAAATGTAATCAGAAGATTATTACAATCAAACGCAAATGAACAAGGTGGTATAAATTCAGATGATGTTTTATCAATTGTAACTGAGTCTAACAAATCTAATTCATGGGGAAATCAACCACTTGCAACAAAAGTAGGAAGTGATTTTTCTCCTTTCCTTAATATATTCAAGGTTAGTAATAGTAATTTCCTAACGAATAGTGGAAATGGCTATTCATATTTTTCACCGTTAGGTAAATACACAATTAGTGAGGCGGTAAGCATAGCTAATAATGGAGATTTTGGTGAGGGGTATGATGAAATTATCTCTAATTTTGCACCAATAAAGAAAGGAAGTAGCATTATAAATTCAGATGATGTTACTAACGAATGTGTTGTTTATTTTGATAAAAATATAGACAGAGTTAATACAATAATTCAGAAATCTTTAGGAAGTGGTTCTTCACCAGAGGGATATTCTGATTTTGTTAATAACGTAGATGGATTCAATGTGTCATATAGTCCTGAAACGTTTAGTAGTTATTTCGGAACTAACAATTCCAAAATTGAACCTCTTGTTCAAAAAGCAGTAGATGTACCCTATCAAGAAAAAGATAGAAAGAACATTCGTTTTTATGATAAAGTTAAGAATACAAATACTTATGCAACCAAATATGTTAAATTAGAGAGATTACATAACGGTACAGATTATACAAACATAGGTACTAATCCTGAAACTTATGCAATAACTCAATTCTGTGGTATTAATACAGGAAAGGGGTCAAAGCGTTTAGGTTTACATATGGATTATTCTATATTCTCTCAAAATTTTTTCAGAGAAGAAAGAAGTATTAGAAAAAGATGTGCGTGGGTTCTATACTCTTTATTACCTATGTATGATTTTAACAAAATATTAGGTGATATATCACAAAAGAGACAGATTATAGTTCCTTATTCTGCAATACTTCAAATAGGTGCTATATTATATCTAAACACATCCAATAACGGCTGGCTTGATTTTAAGAATTTAAATTCAATGATGGAAAGTAATAAATATTTAAGTAACTTACGTCATTTGAAATTTATGAACTCTGCCATGGTAGCACGCTATATTAAAGAGTTTACTAATTGGGCTGACACAAAATATAATAAATTATTTGCGCCATATGATATAAATTTGGATGCAGCTACAGGTAATTTCAAGAGTAATACTGTTAATGTGTATAGAGAGGCTTTTGCTAATTATGATGATTTATTGAGACTATTCAACAATGAGACATCACAATCAATGAATATGCTGATGAAAGAGTTGATGTTACCTGTAAGAATCATCAAGGGTGCTACTATTGACAATGATTTTGAAACAAATCAGAACAATATAGGTAACGATTACCAGCTCATCACAGAGGGTATGGCTAAAATCTATTTAGACACATTCCTGAATGCTTTAGCAAAAGAATATAGTGTATCAAGAAAAATAGATACTTCAGATTCAGTTAGCGCACCGTCTTTTGCACCATCCGCTGACAAAGCTACCGATGACATGAAGATTGCATTTTATAACTACTTAAAACTTCTTTATGATAAGTGGGTTGCTTCATCAAATTTTGAAGAATGGAAAATGTATAAATTCTTCAGTGATGAAACAGGTAGTGATAAACAAACAGACGGACATAATTTCTATTTTATTGATTCTTATTACAACAAGATAGGTGATAAATTATTTGTAGACGTTGGTGACATGGTTAACAAATTACTAATGGTAACTGACCAGAACAACTATTTATCAAGTTTGGTAAGTTTCATGTCAGATATGTTTGCTACAAATAGATGTATAATGTTATCTGTTCAGAATTTTATGGATTTAAGTGATAAACGTAATATGGAAAGTATGTTTACACCAGTTCCATTTAATTCAATGCGTACACCTAAAAGGCATCCAGACTTTGTAGTTCTATATTCGTATGAACATTCAAGTAAAATAAACACAGGTGGAAGAGGTGATTATGAAGATGATGGTTTTTCTTTGAATCCAGAAGAAATATCTAAGAACCCTCAATTAGCACCAATAGCTATAACATCAAGAAATTTATCAGAGGTTAATAAGAAAAATTGGTATAAGATACCTGCCTTTGGTGTTGGATATGGAATGCAGTACCAGAGTTTCTTTAACAATATTGAGATTGGAATGGAAAACCCTATGATGACAGAACAGTCATTACAGGCTACATTTGCTATTGCCTCAGCTGCCGTAGGAGATGGTAAAAATGGTGACAAAAAGATAGTATCAACAGGTCAGGATTTATTTACCATTTATTCAAATAATTCATATTCATGCACTGTTACCATGTTAGGGTGTGCATGGGTACAGCCTTTAATGTATTTTACATTGAACAATGTACCTATGTTTAGAGGGTCGTACTTGATAGAGGAAGTTAGTCACAAAATAGAACCAGGAAAATTCCAAACAACCTTTACAGGTGTTCGTATGGCTAATGTACAAACACGATTGAATAAATCACCACTCCTTTTAGCAAACAATACTTCTGAAAGTGGCTCTGAATTTACGGCTGCAAATAGAGTTGCTGACGTGGATAATGATTGTGAATATAAGATTTACCCTGTTGGTACTGATATTGGCGGAGAAGGTGTAGAATTGACTGGTGATGAAAGTAAGAAATCCGCTACTATGATTAGTAAAGTTATTAGTATCTGGAATAGAACTATTGGTGGAGAGTTCGGTACTATATCAGTAGCACAAGCAGCTGGTATTGTTGGAAATATTGCTATTGAATCTCCAGGGTTTGACCCATATAAAGTTATTAAAGACTCGAATGGTTATTATTCTGGTGGTTTATTCATGCTTAATAAATCTGCATTAAGTATGATGATGAATAATGATAACCCTAAGATGGCTTTCAATTCACCAAATGGTACTTCTTATCCAAATAGCGGTCCAGCACCAGTAATACCTAAATCAATGAATATTGATAAACAGTTAGAATATGTCTTTATTTCATTAACAGGACCTTATAGAAAGAATAGTACAAAGTCTGCACAAAGACTTTTAGCTACAAATACTCCTTCTGATGCTGCTGCAGCATGGGATGCTTATTTTGAACAAAGTAGTGGTGCTGCACGTAGAGATAGACAGAATAAGGCTGTTGCTTACTACAACTATTATATCAATAATGGTAATACTACTACGGTGCAACCATCTACAAGTAGTACTAATGATGATTCTTTTACAAGTTCATTATTTAATGCCGTACAGAAAACCTTTGGAGATTATAATGTTAAGTTAACTTGTGGATTTAATAAGGAGATAAAAGGTAATTATCTAATCTTTAAACAATCAGATGGAGGAAATAGTCACATGACACAATTATTTGATGTACTTTTAAATGGTTATCATGATTATGTGTCAGAGATATATTGGAATGCGAAAGATGGTAATTCTTTTGGTTTAAAACCTATATCTATTGGTGTTACTGTATCTCAAACAAATAGCGGTGGCGCAACACGTTGCCGTATTGTAACAGGTTTGAAAATAGTTAATAATAATTTTAATTATTCAAATTATCCAATAAATGAATCTTTACCTAATGATTTCTTTTTATCATTGTTAAAGAAATATGGTAGAAAACCATCTGAAGTTTTGGCTAATAAGAATTTCAAGTCTGATTGGATTAATTCAAGACCAGATGGTGTAAAAGCTTCATGGTTCAAGAATGTGGAACTTATTGCTTGTGAAACATTAACAGCCAATCTAACTGGTGGTAACATAATAAATGGTAAAATATGTGATTGGAATGTAGAGGTAGCTGCCTCATATATAAAATCTAATAGTTTGCCATTAGGTCAAGTAGCAACAAATGGAGAGTGTACGAAATCCGTAAGAGCAGCACTTATCGCTTCTGGATTAATAAGTAAATCAACGGGCATGGGAAAAGGTACTTATGGATACCCATGGGAGTGGACTGAATCTCTTGAGAAATTAGGTTTTGTCAAAATTTATGAGGGTGTTAATCAAGCAACCGATGGAAGCTTAAATGGAACACACGTCAACCTACAGATTGGTGATATTTCTTGTTTGTGGACTTCTAATAAGCCTAATCCGTCACGTAATGGAAATGAACCAGAGCGTTTCCACGTTGCTATGTGGGATGGAAGTACATGGGCTGCAGAGGGAAAAGCAAGTAACGTTGTACCTTATAGAAGTGGAAGTTTCATTGTTAAGGTATACCGTTATCAAGGCTCTTGTGGTAATGCAGGTTATATTAACAATACCTCAACAACTAATAATACACAAGTATCACCAAAGAGGTTATTGGTAATTGGAGATTCAATTGCAGCTGGTGCAAAAAATTCTGGCTTATATCAAAATGCAGACTTCGTTTGCGAACCAGGAATTTCAATTGGAGAATTTGCTGGTATTAGTCAGCCACGCAGATATGTCAATGGAAAGAGAGTTGAAGTTAATCCAAAATCTTTCTATTATGATAGCGTGAAGAGTAAGTTGAATAGTGTTGATACTGTGATTGTATTCTTAGGAACGAATGATGCACCTAATATCCACAATAATAATACTAATCAAACTGTAGAGGGTTTAAAGAAAATGAAAGCACTATTACAGGGAAAGAAAGTTATTTGGGTAGGTTGTGTCTATGCACCTAACTATACTTACAATAATATTCATGCTTGGGATTCAAATACACGAGTAAAAGTTGATAAATTAATTAGAGATAATGGTTTTAACTGTGTAAATCTTTCTGATAATCAATGGCTTGAAGTTAAACGTGCAAAAGATGGATTACATCCAAATAGTGACGGACATAGAAAATTAAAACAATTTATTATTGGATAATTTTGTTTTTATTAAAAAAATCCGTATCTTTGCGAAAAAAATAACGATGAGCAAACTTGGCTATATTATTTCAGATAGAAAGATTAGTGATTTACGAGACTTTGTGGGGAATGTGAAAGATATATCTCAAGCAGACCTCACAAAGCCTATTTTGTATATAGGATATAAAAATGCAAAAAAAGTTAAAGGTTATAAAAATATATTAGAAAAGAAAATAGATGATAAAACTTTCTGGACTTTTAAAAAAACAGAATCACGTTCTGATTATGAAATTGATTTAGAAAATTTCTATAAATATATTATTATTAATATATTATTTAATATAAAATATTATTATATTAATATTATATATATAAAATATAATAAAATAAAAAGATTATATAATATATTATTTAATAATACAAAAATAAATTATATTTATATTAGTAAAAATATGATATATTTTCAATATGAAAATAATACTTACGGATTATCGTTAAGTTTACTTGAGTATTGTGGTATAAAGAAAGAAAAAATAATTTCAAGAATCAGAATGAACAAAAACAACAAAATTGTTTATGACAATAATGAAAAAGTTCATAAGATTCTTAAAGAGATAGGGTATGAAAATAAATACGCTGTGCCTTATCTTATGGAAAATATAGATTAAGAGATGACATCAAAGAAAGAAGTTTTAATCGGTACCTTTGTAAATAAACACAAAATACTTTCGTTTATTGAGAAAGTTAAGAATCTGACAAAAATGAATACTGACAAAATTTATGTGTTCATAATTGAAGGGAATAGCAATGAATATCTTGTAACCTTTAAGTCTTATAGCAATAAAGGACTTATTAATAAATTATATAATTCTACTGTTCTTCATGTAAAGAACGGATGCTTATTTTCAATTAACGCCTTAAATGAATTGATTAAAGAAGAAAATGGTGATACTATTCAAAATCATAAAGAATATGTGATTGATTGGTCAAAATTCAAGAATAAACTTATGATTATGACATCTGGAAAATTAAGGTTATATAATATTAGTAAGATTGAAGATATAACAGTCTTTTTAAACTCATAAACTATTTATATGTAATAAATTACAGTTTCATGGTACGTTTTATACAAAAGCAATCACAATCAAGAAGAATATCAAGAATGGATATTAATCAAAATAATATAGTTTTTAATAACAAAGAAGAAAAAAAAGAAGTTATGAATACAGCAGAAAAAGTAGCTATGGCACAGGAGATTCTTTCAACAGAAGATAATAAGAAACAGAACGTTAAAAGAATCAGAAAAGATAAAGGACTTATAGAGAGAACTGAGAGTTCTAAAACGATACTTACCGAAGATAACAAAGAATTATTGGTTGATTAATAATGACAAATATAAAATATCTGAAAGAAAACGGTTTATTGGAAGCACATAAGCAATTCTTAAGGATGTGTAATGAAACATACATTTCACCAATAGAAGAACTCGATGAAGCTGACAATAACGAACAAGGCATGCCTGAACAAGGTTCAGACCCTATGAATGACAATGGCATGAATGATGGGGCTGAACAAGATAATGCACCTATGGGTAATGAAAATCCTATGGGTGGAGAGAATCCACAAGGAATGGATAATCAAGACATGGGTGGCATGGGAAACGAAACTATGGGTGATGATAGGATGAGTGGAATGGAAGCACCTTCTATAGATGATTCCGAAGACCCATTTGGTGATGGTAACGACGAAGAAACCAATGATGAAGGTGATACAATTTATATCGGTGATTTGACAGACGCACAAGAGAAGTTGAATTATAAAACAAATAAAATTGGTATTGGTTTAGGAAAAGTAGATAATAGAATTGAAAGACTCATGGCTTTTCTCGAAAAAATGGAAACAATGATTGATTCAAATAATGAAGAAATCATGAACCTTAGAAAAGAGTTCGAGAAAAGGAATCCAACACAGATTGAACGTTTGGATATGAGACGTAAATTTGATTCCCCAGGTTTTTCAGAAACACCAGAAGAAGCTATAGAGAAAAGAATACAGAATAGAAACAACTATAGTGTAACAGATGGAGGTGAAAAGACAGATGAAAAACAATACACTTTAACACAAGATGATATCAAGAATGCTAATACATCTCAAATTGCGGATTCTTTCTACAATATAGATGATGATGATATACAAGATATCAATAAAATTTTTGGTATTTAATAAAAATATAGTACATAATCTCTGCTAAATATAGATAATAAAGATATTTATATATTAGCAGAGATTTTATTTGGTAATATATATTTTTCTCTGTATCTTTGCAATGTAATTTAGTTTAAGTGAGTATATAGACTCACAAATCAATTTTTTAATATTTTAATTTTTTATTTTATGACACAATTTAATGTAAACATTAATTCAGACGCTGTTGAAAAACAGTACAACGATGTATTAAGAGATTCTCAGCCTAAGAATCAAAATTCATCCTTCGATACCAAGAATTATTTACAGGCTCGCTTGGAAGAGGGGGAAAATGAAAAAACACTTACTATTAGATTACTACCATTCTCTCCAGAAGGCGGTTCTCCATTTAAGAAAGTATGGATTCATACTATCCGTGTAAATAGAGAAGTTTCTAAGAGTGGATGGAAGATGATTCCTTGCCCAGAAAAGAATGCAAAAGACGGTAAGGGGTGCGAATGTCCTATTTGTAAGGTATCACGTCATGCACAGGAACAACAGAGAGAAGCTACTGATGAAGTTACAAAGAAGAAACTTGGAGAAGTCGCTTTCATGGATAAAGCAAAGGAAGCATGGGTTGTTAGATGTATTGATAGAGACCATGAAGAGGATGGTGTTAAATTCTGGTTGTTTAATAGTTCAAATAAACAGCAAGGTATTTATGACCATATGATGAATTTCTATAAACTTAGAAATGAATCAGGAAAGAAGAAAGGTAATGATTATAATATCTTTGACCTCAATAATGGTGAAGATTTTATCATTACAATTACACGTGGAAAGGACAATAAGACATCTTATAAAGTAGCCGATGAGGGCTTCCCAAGTCCATTAACAACCGATTTCGAGAAAGGACTTAGTTGGATTAAGGATGAGAAGAAGTGGACAGAGGTGTTCCCTACTAAGAGTTCTGAGTATATGAGAATCTTAGTTGAGGGTGGTGTACCTGTTTACGACAAGGAGAAACAAATGTACGTTGACAAGAATGCAAAGGTACAAGAGGATGATGCACGTGAACAGAGTGAATTGGAGAACAATTTAACTCCAGATACAAGTAGTAAGTTTGAAGCTAATCCAGAAACTGCGAACACGGGAAATTCAGTAGAAACTCCATCAACACAGGTATCTAATGAGATTTTCTCAAATGACAATGATGACGATGTTGATTTACCATTTTAAATAATAAGTAAATGGCAAAATTATATTTTAATTATGGTGCAATGGGCAGTTCCAAGTCACTTAGACTTCTTGCCCTTGCGCATAACTTAGAAGAGAAGAATATTCCTACAATAATTATTAAACCAAATGTTGATACAAGAGATGGTGATAATAAAATTGTTTCCAGAGCTGGTTTATCAAAAGATTGTATTAGTGTAGGTGTAAATGTTAATCTTTATGAAAAAGTAAAAGAGATTAACAATGTTATGAAAACTCATTTCAGTGAATTATCTTGGGTACTGGTAGATGAAGCGCAATTTCTCACCGAGAAACAGGTTAATCAGTTAAGTGATATCGTTGATTTTTTAAATATTAACGTTTATTGTTATGGTTTAAGAACTGATTTTGAATCGAGAACTTTTGATGGTTCAAAAAGATTATTTGAACTTGCTGACGAGATTGAGGAAGTCAAGTCATATTGTGAGTGTGGTGGGAAAGCGTCTATCAATGCAAGGTTTGATGAGAATGGTAAGATTATTACTGAGGGAAATCAAATTTTGGTTGGTGGTAATGACATTTACAAACCCTTATGTAGAAAATGTTGGAAAAAAGAAATAAGAAAGAAGAACTTAGAAAATGAGACAGGCTATTAAAAAGAAAAGTTTTGCAAAACCTTCAGTTAATGATATTAGAGCGATTGCAGGTTTTACCGATGAAGTGAAGGTATCACGAGAATCAAGTGCTGAAAAGCCAATGGATTTCATATATCTACCAAAGGCATTTGAAGAAGCCACACAGTTACCAGGACTTCCTTTAGGTTATTTAAGTATTGTAGGCGGATGGTCGAATACTGGTAAATCAACATTGGTCAATTGCGTTGTTGCAGCATGTCAGAGGCAGGGTATTCTTCCTGTCATTTTTGATACAGAAAATAACTTTGATTTCAGTTACGCTAAAGACTGCGGTATGGAATTTGAGGAAATTTACGGAGAAATTGTTGACGAAGATACTGGAGAAGTGAAAGAAGGTATCGTTGACTACAGAGGTCTGTTCCTTTATTACAATAGCGTTATTCTTGCCGAGAAATGTGGTATGAATGATTATTCCACAGGTAAGCAAACAAAGACCAAACGTAAACAGGCTGTATTAGAGGATATATCTTATATCATCAATGACTTGCTTGACAAACAAGACGAAGGTAAACTACAAATGCCTATTTGCTTCATTTGGGACTCAATTGGTTCAATTGGTTCATTCAAGTCTTATGCAAGTAAGAGCGGTAATAATATGTTTGATGCAGGTGCAATTTCACAAGCATTTAGTAATATTATTAACAACCGAATACCAGCTTCTAAGAGTGTAGGGTGTGAATTTACAAACACTATGTTCTGTGTAAATAAGATATGGAACGACTCAATGAACTCAATGGGCGGTGCTGCATCAATAGAGTTTAAGGGTGGTAAGACTTTCGTGTATGGTGCACGACTCATTCTTCATGTTGGTGGTGTTGCAAAAGCAGCTACAAAGCGTTTAACTTGTACTTATAAGGGAGAAACTGTTAATTACGGTATTATCACTAAAATCAAGAGTACAAAAAACCAACTTCCAAGCCCATGGAATATTATGAGAGAAAGTACTTTCTGTTGTGTTCATAATGGTATTATTAGTGAGGACGAACTTGATAATTACAAGAAAACAGATTTAAAGGATTTGTTGAAAAAACTTGAAGAATATAAGAATAATAGTGATAGCACTAATGAAAATATTACTGATAAAGATTTAACTTTCAGTGAAGAAGAAGTTAGTGAAGAATAAATAATTAGGAGTGGTTTAAGACCGCTCCTTTTTTTATTTAACAACTATTTATATCAAAAGTATATAATAATGAATATAACACCAGAAGTAAAAAAATTATTTAAGACCGTAAGAACTAAATTAGGTGCACCAGTTAGAACTATACAATTAGATGATAATCAATTATGTGACTTACTTGAAGTTGCAATTGGTGATTATTCTGAGAAAGTACAAAACTGGGTTATCAAGTCACAATGGTTAAATCTGATGGGCAACAAGACACTGTTGAAAGACCCTGCCGATGTAGCCTATGCATTAACCGTGCGTACTATGGACTGGTCAAGAGATTTTTCTTACTGGTTCTCAAGAGAAGTTGGTCTACAGCAACGTGGTAGTTATGAGTTAAAGAAAGATTTTTTTCAAATAGAGAAAGGTAAACAAGTTTATGTAATTCCAGCAGGACGAGAAATTAACAAAGTATTATATATAACACCATCAACGACTAAAGCTGCTTTATATGGCAATCTTGGAACTCTTGACACTGGTATTGGTGGTGGATATGGACAATATGGAAACATGGGTAATGGAATGGGTATTACAGGATTCTATGTTGGCTCTGCATATGATACAGCACTTATGGCTGCGGATTTGAAGTATAAAAATTCACTTTTAAGAGGAGACCTTGCTTACAAAGTAACAGCAGGACCTAATGGCACACATCTTGTACATCTTCTATCAACTCCAGGTTCATCAAATATGGTTGGCGGATTAGCAGCTGACGATACTTGGGGATGGAATAGATATAGTAAGTGTTATTGTTGGTATACTTATTACGATATAGGTGATGGTGGTGAAGATGCAGCCAATGAATGCCGATTAGAAAATAAAGATGATGTTTTAATAACACCAGACCAAGTACCGTTAAATGAAATGCATTACGAGTTCCTTAATAATCCAGCCCAGCAAACTGTCCGACAATTACTTGTTGCTGAAGCAATGATAACGTTAGGTTTGATACGTGGTACATATTCAGGTAGTGTGAAAATTCCAGAAGCAGAAATGCAAATGGATTATAACATGCTTTTAGAATTAGGAAAACAGGATAAGCAGAATGCACTTGAAGAGTTAAATAAACGCTTAGACGAAATGTTACCTTGGAATATTTTAGAAAAACAATCTAATTTAACTGATAATTTAATAAAAGTATTACAACAAAAGCCTCTCGGAGGTTTTTATGTTCGGTAAGAGTGGTTTTAGCCACTCTTATTTTGTTTTTAAACAAAAATAATGTATCTTTGCAAAAAAATATATACAATGAAACAAGTAGTCAGAAAAAGTGTTGCGATAGCAAATAATATAGTCCAAACAAAACCAATATATACTTTAATTGTAGACGGAAACAATCTTCTTAAAATATCGTTAGTAAATAAAACATTATTAAATGATAAAGGAGAGGAATATGGTGCCGTATACAACTTCTTACGTATCTTAGGACAGATATTGCAAATGCGTGATTTTGAAACATGTACAGTATGTTGGGATGGCTATATGAGTGGTATATTAAGATATAACATTTATCCTGAATATAAAGCGAATAGAGGTAAGAATTATGAAGTAGGTGAAAACCAAACCGATTATGACAAATATATTTCTAATTATTGCAAAAATATTCTTAAACATAATAACAAGAAACAAGCTACTGTACGAGGAGAATCAGAAGATGAATCATTCCAAAGACAAAGAGGAATAATTCAAGAAATATTAGACGAATTATTCGTAAGACAATATATGTTTGATAACGTGGAAGGTGATGATATTATTGCTTATAGATGTATTAATAGAAAACCTAACGAAAAAATTGTAGTTGTATCAGCCGATAAAGATATTACCCAGTTAATAAATGAAGATGTTTGTATCTATAATCCAAGAAAGAAAAAAGCAATAAGTACAAAGAACTCTGTAGAAGAACTTGGTATCACACATGAAAACATCGTATTAGAAAAAACATTATGTGGTGATGTGTCTGATAACATAAAGGGTGTTAAAGGACTTGGAGAAACATCATTCCTTAAACTATTCCCAGAGTTTAAGACCCGTAGAGGTACTTTAAATGACGTTATAGAGCGTTCCAAAGAACTTCTGGTTAGTAGAAAGTCAGAGAAGAAAAAACCGCTTAAATCGCTTGAAAACATCATTAATCAGATAACTGATGGATGTCAAGGTAATAAGTTGTTTGAAATAAATTGGAAAATAGTTGATTTAAGTAAACCATTACTAACGGAAGAAGCAGAAATGGAATTAAAAGAAACAATAGATGCACCTATTGACCCAGAGGGTAGACAAACTACTAATGTATATAAAATAATTCAACGAAATTCTATGAATTTATTATTAGATGAAAATAAATTTGGGTCATTATTTGGTATGTTTGAGCGTTTAATTAGTTCTGAAAAAAAATATTATAAAAAAAGTAGTTAGAAAATTTTGTTATAAATCTTTTTCCATGTATCTTTGCATTAACAAAAAAAATACAGTCATGTGGAAAGAAAAGAAATTAGTTCCGTTTGTGGTAAAATACCTTGCTAAAAAAGAAAATTATCACGCTACAACAAGAGAACTTAAAGAATATCTATCATCAACATTAGTACTTGATGATTATGATAAGGAATATACATCCTCAACAAAGAAAGGTACTAAGACTAACAGATTTAATAAGACTGTTGGTAATATTGTTTCTCACAACAAACTTGGTAAACTAAGATTGGGAGAATCAATTAAAAATAGTAACGGAAAGTGGGGTGTAAGACTCTACGAAGAAGTAGGAAGAATTGTTAAAATTGTAGATATTTAGTTTTTATTTTTATATTTTGTCAAACATTTTAAATTAAAAAGATTAATGGACAACAAACAAGATTACAAGGAGTATCGTTTTGATTATACTATCTATGTAAACGATTTTATTATTTGTAAGCGTAATTTTAAAATTCCTAATTACATTGAGGGTTCAATGAACACTGTGGAGTTTAAGGAAACAGTAGATGACATTGTAAGAATGATTGATGATGACTTGAAGGATAAGAGTAGTATTTATACTACCTATTACTACAATCCATCTGATGTCGCTGAAGAATTTACTGCCCCACTTAGCGAGCCATGGGAATGCACATTTAAGATTGTGATTAGTGATAACAAGAAGCCTGTTATTACACGTATCTGGGATGGTTATAGCTATCCACGTATGATTAGGGATAGAGTTGACCTTACTAATAAGAAGGTTAGAATTACAAATAAGAATGGACAAGTGTTTACATACGATAAAGAAGACTTCTTTAAGGATAATAATCGTCTTTCTTTAGAATTGTCTGCTTTAAAAGAGATGATTTATGATAAGCAGGACATTTTGATGGCTATCATAAATACAATCTGTAATCAGTGTTCTACACATGGAGAAGTTTCTCCTAAAGAAGCTATTGAAAACTTCTCAACTTCTGATGAATATTATTATGATTCAGATTCAAGTAAGTACAAGACTTATAATTTCAATATTGGTTATGAGAATTATAAGAGAATGCGTAAGCTTGAAAAGAAGTATGCGAAGAAGACAAAGGATTATTTCAACACATTGTATTAATTTTATCGCCCACGTGGATAAGACTGCGTGGGCGAATTTTCACAACATTCATGATTTTTATCATGAATAAATTATTTTATTTGAAATGAATAATAATAACGATGCTACTTTAGGATTTCTTGGTGAAACTTATCAATATAAACTTGTACATGAGTTTATGGCAGACAAAGAATTTTTCTGTGAATTAAACCCTATTATCGAGCAGAATAAGTTCACTGACCCACATCTAAAGATATTTGTTGGACTTCTAAAAGAGTATTACGATAAAAACGACATACACCCATCTTATGAGATAATGGAGATGCTTTTAAGAGATAAAGCATATAATGATATCCAAAGAGAAGAGTATGTTGCTTTAGTTGATAAAATCAAAAACACCCCTTCAGACGGTTCTCAATTCGTTCAAGAAAGAGCACAAAAGTTCTTTCGTCAACAACAAATGCTAATAACCGCTCGTAAAATAGAGAAGTTAGCAAGTAATGGAGAAGTTGATAATTACGATGAAATTTATGAACTTTTCAATAACGCTATGACTCTTGGTACCGCTACCGATATGGGATATGGTGTTTTTGATAACCTTAACGAAACACTTTCAGACGATTATCGTGTTACAATACCTACTGGTATTGATATGATTGATGAAGTTTTGGAAGGTGGTATTGCAAAAGGAGAACTTGGTGTTATTATTGGACCTTCTTCATTCGGTAAAGTACAGCCATATCATTCAAAAGTGTTTACTCCATATGGTGTAAAACATATGGGTGATATAAAGGTAGGTGATGATGTGTTAGGAGAAGATGGTCTTCCGCATAAGGTAACAAATGTATTTCCTCATAAGAATTGGCAATTTTATAAAGTTACATTCAGCGATGGAAGTTTTACAGAGTGTGGTAAGGAACATTTATGGAGTGTAAGTGAAAATGGTGGGGAATACAACGTCCTATCTTTAGATGAAATATTAGGAAAAGGACTGTATAAAGGAAATGAACCTATGTTTTCAATTCCTCTTACCTCTCCTGTTGATTTTTATCCTCATGAAATACCTGTAAAACCTTACGAAATGGGTTTATACTTGGGAAATGAAGGTGATAGAATACTCAAAGATGTTGGTGAATTTAAAGCAACAGGAATTAGATATGAGTATCTCTACAATATACTACCTGTACGTGTTTCATTGCTGAATGGAATGATGGACGGAGGTGGATATGTAGATGAAGATGGTAAAACATGGTTTACTACACGTCACAAAGAGTTATTGAATGATTTTGAATTGTTGGTTAACTCATTAGGTGGAATTACAACTTATGAAAGAGACGATAATGACGTATATAAAGTTCTTGTTAAAATATATTCAACAGATATTAAAATATTTGGTAGAGAAGAAGAACAAAGTAAAGTAATATATCCGTCAAAAGAGGAATGCAGAAGATACATCACTTCTGTAACTCCGTATTCTATTTGTGATGGACAATGCATCATGGTTGACTCAGAATCTCATCTTTATTTGACAGATTACTTCATTGTTACACATAATACTTCAATGACAACCGCAATTGCTGGTCATGCAGCTGCAAATGGCAAGAAGGTCTTACAAATTGTATTCGAGGATAGAATTAAGCAGATACAGCGCAAGCATTTGGCTCGTATTACTGAGATAGAAGCAAAAGATTTAAGTAAACCAGACTATGTTGATAGTGTAAAACATCAGTTGTCGCATTATAAAGAAGATTATCCTGAACTCATCAAGAATCTAAGGATAAATCGTTTCCCAAGTGGTGAGAAAACAGCGTGGGATATTGAACGCTATATTAAAAAGCAAATCAACAATGGTTTTAGACCAGACCTTGTTATAGTTGACTACTTTGAATGTCTTGAACACAAAGGAGATGCAAATACTCAAAGTGAGTGGGAAAAAGAAGGAAAGACTATGAGAAAATTTGAAGCAATGGCTGGTGAAATGGATATGGCTTTCTGGATTCCTCTACAAGGTACTAAGGATTCTGTTAATGCAGAACTTGTTACAATGGATAAAGCAGGTGGTTCATTTAAGAAGATTCAGGTCGCACACGTTGTTATGTCAATCGCAAGAACTATTGAAGATATTGAAGACAATAAAGCTACAATAGCAATTCTTAAGAACCGAGCAGGTAAGGCTGGTAAAGTCTTTGATGGTATTGAGTTTAATAATGGTACGTGTAGAATCTCATGTGATAATGTCAGTGTTGTTGATAGTTTGTCTCAATGGGATAAAGATAAACAAGTGAAAAAACAAGATTTTGCTAATAGTATAGCCAAACGAGTTTTTGAAAATAACGGATAAAAATGATTTGAAAAAATTTCAAAAATTAATCTGACTGATTATCTGCATATTGCGTGATAATGGTCAGATTTTTTTAATCGAAACATAAAATATATCATATTTATTCTTACAACGTTGTTAAATTAATGATATCAATAATAAGAAATAAATAAATTTTTAAAAGACATATAATGTTAGTTCGTAAAAGAGATAATACTGTAGAAAAATTCCATTTTGGAAAAATAGAAAAAGCCATTGATAGTGCTTTTGATTCTTGTAGAAAACATATTGAAAGTACAAAAACTGGTAGTTTTGAAGATATCAAGAAAAATGCTGTTGAAAATATTATAGCATGTTTAAAGAACGTTTATAATGAAGAAAGTGAAACAACTGTAGATGTTGAAGATATACAGGATAATGTAGAAAGATGCCTTATGTCATCTGATTATCAGGATGTTGCAAAATCTTATATCATCTATAGATATATGCATAAATTGGTACGTGATAATCAAAGCAAACTGACTAAGAGTTTAAAGAAGAAACTTTTGGCAGAAGATGTACAGAACCAAAATGCAAATGTTGATGAATACTCATTTGGTGGAAGAATGGGTGAAGCAAGTAGACTCGTAACAAAGAAGTATGCACTTGACTTCTGTATGAGTAGAAAAGCAAGAAGAAATCATGAAAACAATGAGATTTATATCCACGACCTTGATTCATACGCTGTAGGTATGACTAACTGTCTAACCAGTCCATTGGATGATTTGCTTAATAATGGGTTCAATACAAGACAGACCGATGTAAGACCTGCAAATTCACTTAACACAGCATTCCAATTAGTAGCTGTAATTTTCCAGTTACAATCATTACAGCAGTTTGGTGGTGTTAGTGGTAGTCATTTAGATTGGACAATGGTTAAGTTCTTTAGAAAGAGCTTTATGAAGCATTATATAAATGCATATATCAAACAGAGTGATAAATTCTATAATTCAGATATAATCAATATTGCTTCAGAATTTTATAAAGACAAAAACGGTTTAGAAAGAACATCACTTGATAAATTTACCAAAGATTACAAGAACGAGTTCTTCAAAGAAACAGGTTTATCTGAAGAAGATTTTACACTTGATAATAAAGATAAGTTAGATGCAAAACTTTATCAAAGTGCTTTATTTGACACACTTAATGAACTCAATCAAGCAGTAGAGGGTCTATACCACAACTTAAACACACTACAAAGTAGAAGTGGTAATCAGTTACCATTTACATCTATCAACTATGGTACTTGTACACTTCCAGAGGGAAGATTAGTTATTCAAGCTCTTTTACAAGGTTCTATTAAGGGTGTAGGTAAATTCCATAAGACAGCTATATTCCCTTGTAGTATCTTCCAGTGCATGAAGGGTATTAATAGAAAAGAAGGCGACCCTAACTATGACCTTTACAAGTTGGCACTCAAATCAACATCTATGCGTATATATCCTAATTATGTTAATGTTGACTGGTCTGTTAATGAAGGTTATGATAAGAATGACCCACGTACCTATACTTCCACGATGGGATGTCATGCAAAAGACACACCAATAGTAATGGCAGACGGAACAAGAAAAATGGTTCAAGATGTTAAGGTAGGTGATAAGTTAATGGGTGTTAACGGTCAAACAAGAGTTGTTGAATCATTGATAAGAGGAAATGATAAACTTTTTAAAGTTAATCAGAGTAGAGCTGAATCTTATGTTGTAAATGAAGGTCATGTTTTATCACTTATTTATGTCGGTGGCGAAACTTATAAAGATATAGAATATGGTATGACTGTCAATATAACTGTTCATGATTTTATGAATCTTAACGAAGAAATGAAATCTAAATTTAACGGCTATAAAGAAGATGGTACACTTTCAACTATAACAATTACAGAAGATGAAGTAGGTGATTTTTACGGATTTGAGTTAGATGGTGATAGACTCTATTTAATGGATGACGGTACGGTAACTCACAATTGTCGCACATATAATGGTAAAGACGTTAATGCCGATGAGGGTCAGAATCCTCAGATTAAAGACGGACGTGGTAATCTTGCACCAGTTACTGTAATTATGCCAACATTAGCTATGGAGGTTAAGGAATCACTGAAGGTCACTGAATACACAAAGGAGGATATAACAAAAGCCTTTATGAAACTTCTTGACAAGAAGATAAGTGAATCTAAGGATATGCTTCTTGAAAGATTCGAGTGGATGTGTAAACAAAGTCCTGCTTCAGCTAAGTTTATGTGGGAAAATAACACAATGCTTGGATATAAGGAAGAAGAAGGAATACGTTCAGCATTAAAGCATGGAACATTGGCTATCGGTCAGTTAGGTCTTGCTGAAACACTTCAAATACTGATAGGTAAGAATCATGTTTCAGAAGAGGGTATGGCTCTTGCAAAGGAGATAGAAGGTCTGTTCAACAAGAGAGCAGCTGAATACAAGAATAAGTATAAACTTAACTTTGGTGTATACTACACTCCTGCTGAGAATCTATGCTATACAGCGATGAAGAAATTCAAAGACATGTATGGTGATGTTGAGAATGTAACATATATCAATTTGCCAGAGAAAGATGAACATGGTAATATCATGTACGATGAGAACAGAAGAATTAAGTTCAAACGTCATGACAAGTGTTACTTTACTAATTCTATACATGTTCCTGTTTGGGAAGAGATGACACCGTTTGAGAAGATTGACATTGAAGCACAATTAGTTAATTTCTCTAATGCTGGTTGTATCACTTATGTTGAGTTACCTTCTTCAACAAAGAATAATATAGAGGCTCTTGAAACTATTGTCAATTATGCAATGGATAATGATATCCCATACTTTGCAATCAATGTACCTATTGACACTTGCGACGATTGTGGATATTGTGGAGATATAGGCGACGTTTGTCCTATTTGTGGTAGTACACATATCTCTCATCTTAGACGTGTAACTGGATATCTTACAGGTGATTATAAATCTGCTTTTAATCCAGGCAAACAAGAAGAATCAGATGATAGAGTTAAACATATAAAGAAGTTTTAAATTATGTGGTGGTGGCTAATAACCACCACCATCTAAAAGGTTAAAGTTATGAATATAAGTGGGATAAGTTATCCAGATATTAACAACGGATTAGGATGCCGTGTAACCTTATGGGTTTCTGGGTGTAATCATCAGTGTGTGGGATGTCAGAATCAAAATACTTGGAACAAAGATAGTGGAAGAGTATTTAGTGATGAAGACAAAGAGATAATATTCAGGGTGCTGTCAAAACCTTATATCAAAGGACTGACTTTATCAGGAGGAGACCCGTTAGGCTTCTACTTTAAAGAGGTATTGAAGTTTTGTGAGACTATAAAAGAGAGGTTTCCAGACAAGGATATATGGTGTTACACAGGTTACACCCTGAAAGAAATTAAAGAATGTTACAGAAAGGAAATACTTCCTTATATAGATGTTTTGGTAGACGGACGCTATATAGAAGACAAGAGAGATACAACTCTATCTTTTAGAGGGTCTAAAAATCAAATTATATGGGAAAAAGATAAAATAGGAGAATTTCACCAAAGCAATCTAAATTAATGAAAAACACATGGCACGTAAAGAAATTTACGTGCCTTTTTTATTATTATATACAGATATCAAATTAAAAAGTTATTTTTTATATAATAAAAAATAGTATTATTACTTAAAAAATTAAGACCCAACTAATTATAGTTATCAAAGGTTAAAAAGAATATGGCTAATAAACAATATTTTGGTATACGTTATCCTATCACATCTCAGGATTATCAAAAATTTTACGTGGATTTAAACAATTCATTAAAGGGTAAGGTAAAAAGCCAATTAATGCATGTTATATTCACTCCAAAAGGTCAACGTTTAAGAAACCCTGAGTTTGGTACAGATTTGATTAAATATATTTTCGACCCAAACGATACAACTACATGGGAATCAGTTAAGAACGAAGTAAAAGATTCTGTTGGTAGATGGGTAAACAATGTAAAGATAAACGATATACAGGTTGTTAAGAATGTAGAAAACGACTTAGAAATTTACGTAAGAGTAGATTACGAAATAAGTGTAGGAAATAAGAGTACTACAGATAGCATGGTTGTACAATTATAATTTATGGAAAAGAAAATTAATTATTTAGCAAGAAATTTCGAGGATATCAAAAGCGAACTAATAAATTTTAGTAATAAATATTATCCAGAAGTTTCCGATGACTTTAATGATTCAAGTGTAGGTGCTTGGTTTATAGACTTAATGAGTGCTGTAGGTGATGATTTATCTTATCACACGGATAGAATGTATCAAGAAACCAATATTAATAGCGCAAATTTAAAAAGCACTTTATTGAATATTGCAAGAACCAATGGTATAAAAATACCAGGCAGAAAACCATCTATGTGTGAGGTTGAAATTAGTGTTGTTCTTCCATTAAGTCCTCAAAATATATCACAACCAAATTGGGATTACGCACCTATTCTAACCATGGGAAGTATTGTTTCTGCTGGTAATTATAATTTTGAAATCATAGAGGATGTAAACTTTGCTGAACAGTTTAATAAAAAGGGTGTTTCTAATAGAAAAATGATAGCTAATAGAGATACCAATGGTAATGTTGCAAGTTATACAATTAAGAAAACAGCCATAGTTAGAAATGGTAGTACTCGTGTTTATAAGAAAGTTATTACACGTTCAGATTTACAGCCATTTATGGAGTTTGTTTTACCAGAAACAAATGTAATGAATGTTGAATCTATAATTTTCAAAGAAACTTCTGATTATACGGATAATCCTAAAATGTCAGAGTATTATATTGATGCGGAAGAGTATCGTTTAAGTAAAGAAGCTACAACTACATATCGTTTCTTTGAATGTGATTCTCTTGCAGAACAATATAGATGGGGTACTAAAGTAAATTACAGCGGTCATACAGATATTATACAGGATAGATATAATCCAGAGATTTATGATGATTATACTGAAACGACTTACAATGGTACGGTCAGAACAAGTAGATATTATCGTGGAGAATGGAAACCATTGTCGCAGAAATTTATTACAGAATATACTGATAATGGATATATGAAAGTTATTTTTGGTGCTGGTATTAAATACGATGAAGTTCCAACGCTTCAAACTACCTATGCTGATTACGAAGCATCTAAAATTATCAATAATGACATGCTTGGTGTACTACCTAAAGAGGGATGGACTATGTTTATTATGTACCGTGTAGGTGGCGGTTCTGAAACTAATTTAGGTCCAGGTTCTATCAATGCAGCAACAACTGTTAATTTTGACTTTGGTAATGTTAGTAGTTTAGATGGTAAAGTAAAGGCAAGTGTAATACAATCTCTGTCAGTAACTAATGTTAGTACGGCTGTTTCAGGAAAAGATGCACCGTCAGCACAAGAAATTAAATACCTTATTAAATATAGTAGCGGTGCACAAGGTAGATGTGTAACATTAAAAGACTATAAGGCAAGATTATCAGAGATGCCAGCCAAATATGGTGCACCATTCAGGTCTATGGTTATAGAGAATAACAATAAGATAGAAATGAGTTTCCTTGGAATGAATGCTGATAGAAAGTTAGATTCAGCATTACCACAGACACTTGTAGAAAATGTTATGAATTATTTAGAAGGTTATAAATCTCTTAATGATTATATTGAAATCAAAAGCGGTAAGATTTATGATGTTGGTTTTTCAGTTGATGTATTTGTAGATAAAAATTATAATACATCTGAAGTTGTTTCAACAATTATCAATATGATAGCTGATTATATGGATATTGAAAAACACGATATGGGAGAAGATATTTTTATTGGAGATTTAGAAAAATCTATTAGTCAGCTTGATGGGGTTATAAACTTAATAGACTTGAGGGTTTGGAATATATATAATGGTATCTATAGTTCTGATAAATGTCCGCTTCCTCGATATACTGAAACAACAGTGTGTGGTCAGTCTAATAGATTAGGATTTAAATTGAATGCAGAAGGTTCATTTGCGGAAGAGTTAGATTTAAATGCTTCGGATAAGGTTTTATATGGAGATTATAATTCAATGTATGAAATTTTAGATATGGCTACTGATATACAGGTAAGAGCAAAGATTAAATAATAATGTTTTAAAAAGGGAATATATGTCGTGCAATTGTAAGGGTGCAAGAAAAATGCAAGAAATTTATGGTGAAGCACCAAATAATGAGAATAGTCTTGATAAGTTAATAAGATATACTAAGCGTTTGATAATGACATTAATAACAATAGTTATTAGTATTATAAGCTTACCTATCGTATTGATGGTAGTAATATACAACTTTATTTTCAATGGTGCAGCTTATTTTAGAATGTCTGATAATTTTTTAAAAACAACCCTCGGTATTAAGGATGGAGAAGAAGTATAGAGTTAAAACAAACATAAATAGTGATACTGTATTGCAGGTGAACATGAAGCAAGACTTCGAGATGATGGAAGTCTTAACCATGTCAATGACACAGGAGAATGCATACAGAATACACTCGTCTAACTATGGTGTTATAGTTGGGCGAGTATTAGCTAATGATGCCTTTGGTATACCAAATGCTAAAGTTTCTATCTTTATACCAAAAGAAGATGGTGAAGACAGCGAATTAGCATCAATATATCCTTACTCATCAAAACAAACAAGAGATAAAGAAGGAAGACGTTATAATATATTACCGAACGAAGGTGATAATGATTGCTATAGAGTAGTTGGTACATTTCCAAATAAAACTTATCTTTTAGATAATGATATACAACTTGAGATTTATGATAAATACTGGAAGTATACTACGGTAACTAATCAAGCTGGTGACTATATGTTATTTGGCGTACCTGTAGGAACACAACAGATTCATATTGACATTGATTTGTCAGATATTGGTATATTATCACAAAAACCAAGAGATTTCGAGTATAAAGGTTATAATATAACCCAATTCGATAATGCTTCTCAGTTTAAGAGTAGTACCAATCTTGACAACCTTGTTCAGATTTTTTCTCAAGATAAAAGTGTTTATGTTCATCCATTCTGGGGTGATAAAGACAATGGTATAGTAGCGATAACACGTGCAGATATTCAAATACAATATAAGTTTGAACCAACTTGTGTATTTATGGGTTCTGTTGTAAGTGACAACTCTAATAACTCTATTGAACATAGATGTACTCCAGCGATTTTTAACGGCTATAATGAGCAGTTGATTCCTGGTGACGGAACAATAGAAATGATACGCAAGACCAACGATGGTCTTACAGAGGAAATACAAATACAAGGAAATCGTTTGATTGATTCAGACGGAGTATTCTGTTATCAAATTCCAATGAATCTTGACTATATTGGTACTGACGAGTATGGTAATATTATTCCGACAAATAATCCAAGTAAAGGCATACCAACAAGAACAAGGGTACGTTTTAGATTTAGTAAACATGAATCAGGTGACGAAGGATTCTCAAGACATACTGCAAAATATTTAGTACCGAATAATCCCGAAATTTTAGAGGGCAGTGAGTATACTATCCCAACAGTAAAAAACGGTGTTGATTTAGATAAATATTTTGAGTTCGGTTCATCTACGCCCGATAATTGCTTTAGAGATATGTATTGGAATAAGGTGTATAGTGTAAAAAATTATATACCACGTATACAAACAGCTCGACGTAATACATCAAAACATTATAGTGGTATTAAAGCTACTAATGTGGTGAAGAATCAAAATCCAGCGCCTTTTAATACGTTAAGATTTGATTTACACTTTACATATATGGTATTGTGTACTATTATAGCGGTACTTGTTGCGGTTATTAGTGCAATAAATACAGTGCTTGTAGCTTTAATTGATTATATCCTTATTGTAAGAATACCAATATTAAAAGTTAAACTTTTTGATTTATCATGGTTATTTCCAGTAGGATGTATATCCTTTGGCGCAGGTTTAGCTGGTGAAGGAAATACAGCATACTATCCAGGTTGTAATTGTGGTAAAAGTAGACACGTTGCTTGTGATAAGGCTAAATGTCCAGATAGTATTCCTAATTGTAAGAAGGAATCAGATAACCATACTATGATAGATACTATCCAGCAGAATCTTGCTGGTGAATACGAGATTGCAAAAATGGATTTCTATAATGATTGGTTAAATGGAACTTTGTACATGCCTTTATGGAGATGGCGTAAAAGAAAGAAAAAATCGTTCTTATTTGGTCTTTTCCATTCTCGTGCTAAAAATGAGTTCTGTTCATGTTCTACATATTACAAGAGACTTAAGTTAACAAACGCTTGTAAGTTATCTTATCCATCTATAAAATCTCAGAAGACTCCTTCTACAAGTACATTAAGACATTTAGAGGGTCCATATAGTATGCGTATGCATAAAAATAGTGACACAGTGTGGTTAAATAGTGGTATTATAAAAAATGTTTTAAATAAAGATAATTTAGACATTTATTACTATACTCCTGGTACTCCAAGAGATAGAGTGAATAAGCCAAATGAGGTAACTACGCCTTTACAGTACGTTAGATTATATGCTACTGATATTATATTACTTGGAAGTTTAGATGAAAATGATTTACATGGTATACCTCAATTGTTTAAATATCTTCCATCTACTACGAGTAATATACCACCTATTGCAACTACCACAGAAGCTAAAGGTGATGATGCCGAAAGAGACAAAAAAGATATAAATGACGGTGCTGCGGAAGATGTTGGTTCATACATTACAACTGGTATGGATTGGGGATATGGTGCTAAGAAAGACGGAGAGGTACAATATAAAGGTGGACTTTTTATGGACCTTGAATGCCAGAGTGTATCATCTTCTCCAAAATCTTGTATCAATGCTGAGAGAATGTGTGAATTAGGCGTTTCTAACGATATGTTGTATCGTGTACAATATGGTGTAAACGAAAACACATGGGGAGAGTTTAGACCTGATGGTATGATTACAAAATTAGAAATAGATGATTATGAATCAAGAGCGATGTTTGCAACATTAAACCATATTGGCTTTGTCCCTAAATTAGAAAACTATATAATGGATTCAAATACAGGATATTATTTCAATAAATTAAAATATCTTTATCCTGTAAACTTTGATGGAAAAATGCAAACGTCAATTGATAATTTCGTTAGAAGAAATACATTCAAGCAGGGTGAATATGATAATTTTGATAAATCCTACATGGAGTTTAGATATGGTTCTGGAAATCCATCTTTGTGGCACTTCTACTCATCAAATAGTAGTAGAGTTAGTTTTCCATTGTATAATAACTCTTTTTATTTCTATTTTGGCGCAAAGGCAGGAAGTACAGCATTGGATAAATTTAATAAGCAATTCTTTGCAGAGTGCTTTAGTGACAAGAAATTTCCATTTAGTAGTGATGTGAAATATAAATCTTTAAGTAGTTGTCCTACAAAACCAGAAGATTTTGCTTACATTATCATTGACGTAAATAATATTGCAATGCCTTATTCATATGAGGTATATGATTATTACGGAAACTTAGTTGGTGATATTATAGAAGAGCAGAATGATAGGTATATCGGTATAGGTTGTGAAGTTAAAGATGATGGTACCCCTATTTTCTCAAATAAAGCGAAAGGAAATGGTTTTATTAAAGATTCATTGATAAAGAATAATTTATATAAAATCAAAATCACGGATGCTAATGGACGTACTGTTACTAAGTCTGTTAGACTTTCAAATGATGGCATCAACTTAGTTTACGAAGCATCGGAATTAGGTGGAAGATACATAAGTTCAGAAGCCACATCTACCGATAGTCATAAAAGGCAAGAAGAAGCTGCAAGAATAAACGAGAGTAGTAAAAATAATATAATTAGTAACGATTTAAATGGCTCTATAAAAGTAAGTGCTATAATGATTGATGGTGATGAATATGTTTTAACAAGTGAAAGTAATATCAAATTGTTAACTGAAATTGAAATTCCCGATGTTGTTAAAAAAGCATTTAAGGTAAACGAAAAATCACATTTAATGTGTTATGAAATAAGGGTAAACCACTTCATAAGTAAAAATGAAAATATAGAAAAGGTTGTTTATTTAACGATAGAACCTGTTAACGGAAGTGGTCTGGCAGAACTTTCATATAAAGAAACAACATCTAATACTGGAAATACCTATGTATCGTTTGAACAACGTGATTACACGGTTGATTACGTAGATAAGAATGGAGTAAATAAATCTGAGAAAATTGATAGCGTTTTGGAATTTGATTTCAATATGTTTTATCCAGATGTATATAATATTGGTTTAATTCAGTCTTGTAACAGTAATTACGTACAAGAAAAAGAAGATGAAGACCATATTGGTTATACATATTCCATGACACCAATAACTATTGAAAATGGAGAAACTTTTGATGTTTTATTAAATGATGTTCCATTAAGAACTCTCTTAGGAAGACACGAGTTAGTTACTACTGCATCAGGTTATAGAAGTAATTTCTATTACGAAGATAGTATATTTCCTATGAATAAGAATGGTTTTCTTATTATTTCAAACGATAATAAAAATGGGTGGATTTATTCATTTGACCCATCTGTATATTTATACCCTTCAAGTAATTTAGAATGGGAAGATTACATAAATCTTTCAGGTGATGCAACTATTACTAATCTTAATAAGGTTAGTTATAAGTTGAATAATATGTTTAAGTTACTACATACTCAATATTTCAATGATGAGAGTTTAAAAACTCTTTCAATTGAAACAATTGGCGGTAAGAAACCTACTACCGTAAGAACTTTATCTCCTATGTATGAAGATGATGAGGACTTAAATGATAATGGTAGAATCAACAATTATGCTTTGGGTAATATATACTCTATTGTGTTTGCTAAGTCTTTACCTAACATTGTTAGTAGTAATTATAATGATAAAGAAATAAGAAAGAGTAATGATAAATTCACTGGTCAGTTAAACCCTAAGTTAGGTGGCGGTGCATATAGTGGCAACTATATAGCTGCGTTCACAAATAATGCAGGTATAAAGAAAAGTAGTAATAGTAAGTCTTTTAATTCTTATCAAAGAATACCAGCTATGTCATATCCTTTTAATGGACAAATAAATAATGTACCTGTAATAAATGTTAATACTAATTATATTGTTCAAAATGATGTTTTAGATAGCAGTGATAATACACATGGTGGTTTAGCTGTGGTACCATCTAATTATTCAAAGCCATACTTTAGATATATGACGGTGGATAGAAGATTGGATTATAAATACTATTTTGTAACTCCGTCTTTATATCATTCAGATGGACTAATAAACGGTTCTAAGGACTGGCAAAAAGGATTTATATGTGGTACAATATATAATGGTATAGTTTTAAATTATGATAAAAATTATAATATTGTTGATAACGATAATAAGTTAGAATATAGCTATGATAAATATGGAAATCTAAAATGGAATGGTGCTACAAATGGAAATACACGTAGATTCTACGAAGTTTCAATTAATGGAGTAGATAAAACGAATGATTTTACTTTTACCAATGATGAAAGTTTTCCTATATCTTATCCCTCTAAAAGAGAGTTCACTTTAAATGATATCGAAGTAAACGATATTAATTTATCTTTTACAAGTTGCTCATATGACATAAAGTCAGAAGTGAATACAGAAAATAACGACTCACCGATAGTAAGTGCAATTACAAAAAGAGGTGAGGAATGTACTTTTAAGGGTAATTTCGCTAATATCGTAACACCTGTTATAGGTTCTACAAATGAAGATGACTATAGTATCTTATTTAGAGTACCAGATGGACGTGGTGGAAGAGCTGGCCTAAGAGCTCAAAAATTTACACTTAGTTTCTCAACTTCTTCAGATTCTGAAAGTGATATCTATCCAATGGTACCATTTGTTTTTGGTGTAAACGAAGGTGTTTATGCTGGTGTAAAATCTTCCAAAGCGGGACTTAATAAAATGATAGAAACATATGATGAAGTTGCTAAATTCGCATTAATTAACAGTCTTGATATACCTAATTTTATTAAAAAGCAGAGATTACGTGATGAATTGAGAAATAAAGCAATGACAAAATTATTAACTTTATTTAGAGATAAAGATAATAAGACTATGTACTTTTATCAAACTCATAAAATGTATCTAAAGGGTGATGGAGGAGGTACCAGCCTTCTTTTAACAGATAAAGATTTGTTATCAGCACAGTTTGTGTGTGATTATGACTTCGGTAACAAGGTATCTACCATTGTAACACCTCTTAATTGCGTAGAGTCAAATACAAATAACATAACGAGAAGTGCTGAGGTTTATTCATTCAGTGAACCTATTGATACAAGAGATTTTGATGTTACTTTTGATTTTGAAAATGACGAAACTCTTGTAATACGTTTAAGTACTAAGATAAATCTTTCACTCATGTATAAAGAAGGTTTAGATTTCAATATTCGTTATTATACGGAGGAATATTCTGTTGATGAATATAATATGCCTGTAGTAACAGCAATATTGTCTGATTTTATACATTTAGATTATGAATATAGTAAATCTAATTCTGGTGATGTTGTATTAACGCTTAGAATGACTAAGGACGTTAAAAAAATAACTAAGAGTAGACCATTTTTCGTTTATATGACCACACCAAATGGTTTTGTTTATAAGATTTATACTGATAAGTTTATTTAGGAAATTTATGCAAGCATTTTTAGAAAAATTTAGAAGTAAAGAAAGTGTTAATAAAAGCGTAGGTTCAGATATTTTCATTGGTGGTAGGAGAAAACTCTTACCACCAAGTGAAATGACTGGTGTATTGGACACTTTACAACTGTATCAAGACGAACGTAGCTCTTGTCAACGTTATAGACTCACATTTCAAGTCAACACTTTATGTACCAATGTGTTAAATAATAGTATGACAGAGATTGTAGGAAATGAGGGCAGTGATGATGTATATCTTTTGAACTATGGAGACCAAGGTAATTTAGGTAAGAGAAAAATTGATAATGTTTTATATAAAAGTACAAACTTATCAAGCTGGTATAGTAAAGATTATAATACATTAGAAGCAATCAGAGATACACAATTGTCAGGCTACTTAACTTATCATTGCGGAAAGGATATTTTTAATAATCATTTATTAAGAAGTAAGACATTTAAAACAATATGTCAGATAGATACTAAGAATAGTAAAGATTATTCTAATTTTAATACAATATCTGACAGAATGAGAACATGGAGCGGAGAAGAAATAATTGACGATATTATGTATCCTGTTTCAGCCAATATTGCTGGCGGAAGAAAGAAGAAAAAACTTCATGTATATACATATGATGATATATCTTCTTATGACACAACGCTTGATACAAAATTAAGAAAAACTTACAATGGGTGGTTTGGTTTCAATAATGGTGCTAAGATTAATACCTTTTGTGATAATAGTGATAAATGTAATGGGTTAAATATCAATAGAACATTAATAAATTACAATGCAGGTGATTTTATTGATATGTATCCAGGTCGTGACCTATATAGCTTTGTTCCAAAATTTAATCCTCATAAGAACCGTATCGAGAAGAATTGGGAATATTGTTTAACTTATCCAAGCAGTTCTACAATAGAAGGCATAGATTTCTTAGGACAAGGAGAGAAAAATGATGGGTATTGCAAGGGAGCAATCAAAATTGTCCTATTTGATGAAAATACCAAGTCTGACAATGGTTCTGGACAAATCAATTTCTATAGTTCAGCGAAACATGGTTTATCAGAAGGTGATAGAGTAAACATCTATAATGGAGATGAGTTAATCATACCTTCAGTGGAAGTTAAAAAAGTATTTGATAGTTTCATATTTATCACCGAGAATGGTAATACGCGGATTGGTAAAGAGTGGGTACAGATTAGTGATTTAGATAGAACTCAATACAGAATAACCAATCACGGAAATACTGTAAGTAGAATATTAGATGGAAAAGAATATAGAATAGTTAATAAACGTGTTAACTTAGATGATAGTTCACAAAACATATCATTTAAGAAGGTAAACTATGGAATAGAATGTGATTATTATGTAAGAATATTTTCACGTTTACCTAACTTTAGATTTGCCGAAACGACCGCAGCAGAAGAAGATATATATAAAGATGATGGCAAACTTATTAAGGAGTATCAAAAACCGCAATATGATTTTGAAAATCATTGTTCTAAGTTAGCTTTTGCTAAAAATATTTATTCAGACCAAATAGGAGAAATTGTATATACAGATGATATTGATATTACTGGCTTAAAAGATAATCTCGGAAGACCTTTAACTTCTATTTATCTTACAATTTTAAAGAATAATAGTGGGTATAAGTATTGGTATGGTGCGTATGAGAATGAATTAAATATCATTCACGATAGTATTGAGTATTCTCATTGTTTTGGCAAATTATCGGCTCAATTTCATAAAAGTGAAGAAGCTATTAATTTTAACTACACAAGTATTACGAATGTAAACAATATAGATAATAAAACAGGTTTACCAATCAAAAATATCAATAAAAGAGGTGCAGGTGCAGTTTCAATAGCAGAGGAGGATGAAATAGATGTTAAGAATGATATTCATTTTTATGGTGATTTTGTGTGTTACGACAATCATTCTTGTACAGAGTCTATTGTAGACGATGCACTTTTCCGTTTTAACACAGCACAACGAGAACTTGTGAAAAAGCGTGACAGAGCTTATACATACTTTAACAAGTATTACTATGACGAAATTGTAAGTGACGATTATGATTTAGAAGATAAGAGTAATGAAGGTGGTTATCCTAATTCATTTGTAATAGATACGAAGAGTAAAAATGAAGTTTGTCAAAAAAAAGAAGGATATTTCTATAAACCTCATTATGAAATAAAACTGAGAAGTTTTGGAAGTTTACAAGAGATACACCCTGAAATTATAAGAATACGTACACTTGTTACAAACAACGATGAATGTACTTTTAAAACATTACAGGAACATAGATTAAAACAAGGTGACAGCATCGTTATGTATGATGTAGACAAGCGGATTATTTATAGAGGTGTTGTTCAAAAAGTAATGGATAATTACATTTTTTCATGTATATTTTATAAGGAAGATAACGGGAAACAAATTAAGGTAGTTAATAATGAAATACCAATAATAACCGCTGGTGATTCTCTACTTAAAATGAGATATCGTTTATTCAACGTTAGTAATCTATTAATACCAAGCTATTATACGATAGCGAAAGATGGTTCATGTGCTATTAGGTGGAGAGAAATCATCCAAGATGGTTTTGATAATAAGAATAGTGATAGTATTAATCCATTTACAAATGGTGCTATTTATATTAATACATCAATTAACTTAAAATTGAGAAGACAAGACCCATTCGATAATGTTGGAATGTGGGCTTCTCAAGCACCTTACGACCCAGCAGGTTCAGTTATTTCTGATGAAGATAAAAATAATTACGTTAAAGCTGATGATATAGTATGTTAAGATATTCTTGTCGTTTAGGAAAGGGAGATACATTGACCAAAATACCTTTTAAAGAACTTTTTGTATCTCATGACTTAACTTATATAACTGGTACTACCAACTCTAATATAACAGTCGGTAGTACTAATACTGTTATATTAAAAAATTCTTACGAGACTTCAGAATGTAATATTAAGTGGAGTGAACATCTACGACAAGGATTATGTTTCGTTGATACAACATTTAAGGTAGAAACTTATAATAAAGATAGTATCAATATACAGTACGTTTATTATAATAATGATTTTTGTTACGTTCAACAAGACGATAATGGTAAATATATAGTATTACCTTATTATAACGATATAGTTGTTGATGAAGAAAGTGAACTAAAACCCTATAAGTATATAGAAAATTATAAAGTTTACTTAACTAATGATACTACTATAAATATAAAAGTACCATTCTGGATTGAAGATGGAACAATAGAGTATAATGGTGTAAAATATCTGATTGAAACAGATAGCGACAAAAATAGCTATGTTGTTAAAGGTGATGATACGGGGTATTTTTCAGATGTAAGTGTACATTTTTTTAAGAAAGAAGAGTTTTTTAAAGTTAAAAAATTTAGAATAGAACGCCCAGAGAATCAGTTTTTACAACTTGAAACTATAACTGGTGGTGAATATTCATTATTTTGTGCATATGAAAATAACAAATACTATATTACTAAAATAGATGATAACGGTACGAGTAAAATAGGGTGCTATGTTAATCTAATGCGCATGGATAATAATGGGCAGAAAACATTTATCAAAACTTGGGTGGATGCTTTTCTGGTAAATTATACAGATTCTAATAATAGTAGGATTCCTCTTACTGGAGATACAGCAACTAATACTGATATTAATAAATTACGTGCAAGAGATATTTTCATAGAATTAGACGGAACCGTTTATCCATTTCATGAACAGTTAATAAATTCACACAATACAGAACAAGTAATTGTGTACGTTTATAATGATAGACATAGTTTAAATATAAACGACGCTTATTTCTTATCATTTTCATCTGATAGAGAATTTGATTTACCTTTATTTGAATCTACATCTGGAAAAAGATATGTGTTATATGAGAATGAAAAATATTGGATAGATAATAGGTGTTGTGATACAGCCATTATCAATGGAGAAGAATTTAACATATATTATCCCAACGGATATGAAGATGGGAGTATTGCATATGTAGATGTATACGATGTTAAATTAGAGGGAGAAATAACTGATAATGGTACTACGTTTAAACGTTTATATAATATACCAAATGGACGAGAATATAGTAATATATCATATCATATAAAACATTATGATGGGGTTGTAATAGGTAATGAAAGGTATGTAATTGATAAAACTGGTCAGAGAACTACTATTAAAATGAATGGTAGAGGAAGAATAAGAATGAGAGTTATTGATAAAGCTGGTTCCTCTGCATTAGTCTGTATACCTGATTTAGATAAAGATGTATTTTCTAAAGAAGAATATGATACGATAATCAACTATCTTAATCACTTACTTATAGAGAATAAGCATACTTATTTAATTGAAACAGAAAGTAAAATTTTTGGTGATAGAAAAATAACGGTAGAACTTCCATGGGTTGCTTCTAACATTAACGATATTATTAATACTTCCCAAGATTATTATAATTTAAACGATAAACTCAGTATCTTTGGACATAGTTCTTTTTGTAGACTAACTTTACCATTAACATATACTAATGGTGGTAATCCACTACACGATGATATTAGTGAAAATCAATTCTTCACGAGTGAAAGAAGAAATGTCATCACCAACATAGTTGATATGGAAAAAGAGGTATATTACCCCGTATATCCATTAATAGGAGAGAATGGTAATATACAATTAGATAAGAATGGTTTTCAGATGTTTAAAAGTGTTCGTACAATGGAGTTTAACCTACATTTCAGAACACGAGATGAGGAAAGTTGGAAGATAATTGAAGATGAAGGAGTAAATTCTATTAACCATGATAATTCTAATTGGTTTATAACGGATTACGAGCCATATAAACATTTATTAGAATCAGATGGGGAGAAGTTGCAAGAATCATCTGACTTGTTAGGGCTTATGTACTTTACAAATAATGATGTGTATTATCAGAAAGATAAATTAGCTAAAAGTTTTCTAAGATTATCTTTTTACGATAGTATTAATCCATTAACACAAAATTTATTGGCTACATCTACAATTTTCTTTGATGAAAGTAAGGCATTTAAAAAGTACATGAATAATATGACAAAAATTAGTAAAGATATCATGTATGATAATGTTGATAAAGACGTAAATAGCTTTACTAATAATATTAGTGTTAAAACTGAGGTTTGCTATAGCGAAAATAAAGATAAACTTACGTATAAATGGGACGATGAGGGAAGATTGAGTTCTCGTTTCTCGGTGTACAATAAGCATGAAAACGACAATTCATCTGAAGGATTCTATATATACATGTTTAGAGATTATGCTACATCATTACATCCAGAGAAGATATTTATGAAAGTAGAGTTTAATCATGCAGGTTTAGGTAAAACCCTGACTTTTAATATTCCAACATCTTTGGATGGTCATGTATTACGATTAAACAATGAAAATGATTTGAATGAACTAAAGAGCGGTGTATCTTTAAAGGATGTTTATAAACAAACATACATTCCATTAACCGCAGTTTATGATAATATAAATAAACGTTATTCATATTATGTAAATACTAACTATATATCACCAGAAGTAATTAAAAGTAAAGGTGACAAATTACAGTTTAATCTTTTTGAAATGAAAATTAAGAACGAGGATTAGAGAAAATGAAAAAATTACATACAACCGTTTCTTTGGAAACATTTACATCACGAATACCTGGTATAATACCTGCATTTGATAAAAATGGTATATATCATGTATTCACTAAAGATGCTATTGCAGCAAGAAATTATCAGAAATCTAACAATTATGGTATGATACCTATGAATGTTAGTTTAGCTGACTTTTTCAAGAAAAATCCAGATGTAAGTGTAACAGAAAATAATATAACTTTCAAATTTGATTGTATGGTTTCTTATCGTCGTTTAGATGATTGGTTTTTCTTCTTTACTAAATATTATGACTTATTGAATAATCATGGTTCATGTGGTCATGCTTATAAGTCAGCTGTAGAATATTACGATTCAGAGGTTAGCGGAAAGTATTCTGATAAATTACTTTATGGTAATAAAAGAAGTACATATGAAGAAATGGATAAATTCTTCGTTAGCCATGCTGGAAAAGTAGTTCTTAAAGATAATAATTTAATACATGGTTATAACACAGAAGAATTGAATATATCAAAAGTAGCTGTAGATGACGGACTTTTTAAATATTTAAAAGAAAACTTCTTTCTTCAATTCTATATCCCAACTGAATTTAAAGATTTTTGGAATACATCATTTCTTTGGTTTGGTGATGCTATCAAGTGGAATCAATGGTTTTCTTCAAAAAGAAGATTATATCGTGATTATACTTCACATGAAGAATGTGTGGATAGTTCAAACTGTTGCGAATGCGAAGAGTATTTTAAAAGAGGTGGTAATAATGTAGCTACACTTCTTCAGGAGTGGGTAAATATTGCAAATGATAAAGCTGAAAAATTAGCTCAGTTATATGAATTATATCCTAATCTTTCCCCAATTTCAATACATTCAATTCCAATACTACAAAGTATTGAAAATATGGGAGAAATGTCTATTTTTTCTAATGATTGGGTTGCTGGAGTAGATTATAGAAATACACAGAACGACACAAAACATGGTACAGTTGTCATACGTGATGGTATACCTTATATACTTAATCCAAATAATAAGATTAAAGAATATACACAAAACACAGCAAGGGAAAAGAAAGGAAAAAATGCACTATATGGTTTTAAATTTGATGAAAAATATTTAGAACGTGTATGGGGTAATGATAATGTTAATTTATGGGATGAAAAAAGTAACAATTATATAACGGCAAATAATGATATACAATGGATTAATTATACCGATTATTATATAGAAGCTAATAGTAAAGATTTCCATTTTGAAAACACTTATCTTGTAAAAGATTATAAAGGGGAATATAAGAAAATAACCTCAACAAAAATAGATGAAATAAAATTATTAGCAGACCACCTAAATACAGAATTTGTACCTTATTCATCAAAGGAGTGTGTTTGTATTAATAATATTATTTATCCAGTTTTTTCATCAAGATATGTAAAGATGGAAACTACAAGTAATTCATTAATAAGAAATAAAGTTTTCTTAGTTGAAAAATATAGAGGGACTGGAACTGAATACATAAAAATAGGTGGGTCAGATTCTTTCGCTAAAAATGGAGAAATTAGCGGTAATACAATAAATGAGGGTAAACTTATTAACTATAATGGAGAATATATTATTGTTGATAATAATGAAGTTAAAGTCAAAGATGCTAACATATCATATACATACCCTTTATTTGATACACACACTACTTTGAATGGCATAGATTTATTTGTTAAGGATGGAAAAATATATACAATTCAAAATGGTTTAAATGGAGATATTGATAATGGGTTTACCCAGAATATTCAAGAATCTAAAGAATTGATAAAAGACAAAATATCATGTAAAGACATTTTAATTTTGGAGAATGGTTTGAATATTGTTCATACATATGAGTTAGAAGATGCTGGCTATATTACGGGTTATACCGATTCTAAAATAGACTTATTGAAACCGTCTGTATTATACTATGATGATATAGGAAATGAAATGCATGGTTTGAATCCACTAAAGGAAACTAAATGGAGTAATGGTGAGGAAATTAATGATAATAATGGAACAAACCCACTCTATGCACAACCTGTAGAAGGAACAGTATTAACACCATATTACAATATCAATAGTGTAACAAATCTGACAGTCCTTAAAGGTGAGAAATATGAATTTGCCGATAAGATGTTTAATGGTAATATAATATCAAATATGGTATTCTATTGTACTGATAATAATGGTAAAATAATAAGTAAAAAATATACCGACAAGCAAAGTATAAATGCTATAAATAAAGTATTGGAAGAAGTCGGAGAAATAAATGATGACAAACATATCATGTGTGATATAACATATCATATAAATGCAACATTAATGATAGATAATGGAACGTATGTGATACCAGAAAATTATTCAGATGGAGTAACATTTAAAGAAACTGTAGAATTTGTCAAGAAGCAAGAGTTTTTCAATACATCTACGACAACTAAGATTTTAGTATGGTATTATGACATAGTACGTAAAGAGGAACTTAATAAGTCTGATTTATATGGTAGAGAATGGTCAAGTCCAAAAGCACAATTCTCATTACCAAATGCGAGAATGGGACGAGTGATGACATACGTAGACATGGATACTTATAATGATGCTGTTGTTCTACCTCTTTTTAGAGAAGAATATCGTTTTGGAAGTGCAGCACCGCAAAGTACAAAAAGTAATATTTATATAGATAGAGGAATAAATTATGCTTTTGATAAGCATATTAAATTAGGAGAAGTTTCTTCTTTTGAAGCTTTAGAAAATTATTCAAATGGCTTTTTTAATATAATAGATAGTTAAAATATATACAATGGCAATAGGAACTTATGGTTTAACAATACCAATGCAATTTAAAAGTGATGAAATATCTAATATGGTAGATATTTATTACACTTTTCATCCATCACGTGCTTATGATGATTTTGAAAATAGAAAATTTATTAAGTTAGATTCTTCTATTTTAAAACCAGCTGTAAGAGAAATGAATGATGGAGAACAGGACGATGTTGTAGAAGGAATGTACAATATTCATTTACCGTTATCTGAATTTGGAAGAAAAGGTTTCTATACCGTTTATATTAAACCTAAAGAAATCAAGGCAATTATTACCGATGTTGGTTCTCTTTCCGCTTTTCCTAATGTAAGAGGAATTGTGTTAGATTCGACTAAACTTAACGAAAGTATTCGACAAAAAGCGGTATCTAATAATAGTCTTGTTGGATATCGTGTAATCTTTATGGATGATTCAAATGAAAGACGTAATGAGTACCGTATAATCACTTCTAATAATAAATGTGAACCGCTTGTGCAAGTTCCTAACACATCCAGTGATAAAAGCTACTCTTATCGTTATAATGAAAGTTCAAGCCTCGTATTTTTAACTTTATCACCATCAAGTGCACCAAGTTTTAAATCAAACGCTACACCTTTTATAGGAAAACCAACTCAAGAGATTATATTGGTAAATACGTTTTTTGAACCTATTGCGTTAGAGATTGAAATGGTTGAACATGATATGGACACAATTTCTATGATGATAGAGAACTCTCAATTAAGAGACCTTGATAATGGACTTGTATCAACATTTAATCAAAATAACGAGATATATCATCAAGCAGAACATTTTACTCTCAAAGACCAATATACAGGTAAACCTGTTTATGAAGTTAAACATAAAAGAGAAAATAATATTGATTTCACTCAAACAATAAACGATAAAATATCTTAAAGATGGGATATATTAAAAGTCACTCTAATTACGTTTTGAAAACACGGCACCAATTGGTAAATGATGGTATCGTGAATGAAAGAGACATAACAACTATAGGTGGATTAAATCAATTCGCTAAAGGACAAACACCCATTTATAAGAGTGGTAACTTTATTATTACTGTTAATGATGATAAAACAACTACACGCACCGTAGAAAATGGTAAATGGGTTAGTAATTCAGATGGAGAAATATGGACATTAAATAACCTTAATAAGATTGTCAATAATTCTCATGTAGAGTCTTCTCCAGAGAATACCATAGTTTTAAAACAAGATTTCTATGATTTGAGAGAATTTGCTTATTATGGTTCTTGTTCAGAATTGATACGCACATCATTAATTGACATATTAAAACGTTTTCCTGGTGAGTTATTTGCACCAAGTAGAAAAGGTTATACTAACGATGAAGCACCTATTGTAGGTATTAAAGTGAATTATCATGACGAAAATGTACAGAATGACGGTTCTCCTTTACAACTTAAAATAGGTGAAAAACTTGCTGTTAATTATAACAATCAAGTTGAATACGATTTGGAAATACTTGATACCGACCCTAAAAGTCCAGAGTATAATAAAACTTATCATACAAATTCATTCAGTAAGACAAGATTAACTGAGTATGATTACGATGATAATGGTGAACCAAATCCTAAAGAAATTATTGATGCAAATTGTGAATATAAAGAAATAATTGGCGCAACACCGTTGTATGATGGAGAAGGATTGTTCTTACTCGACAACCCTTTCAATATTAATATACATTCTACATATGTTAGTAATGATGAGTTACAAAATCCTCTGAAATATTTTTGTAATGGTGGTGCTTCTAATTACGAATTAGTAATAGGTGATTACAATTCTACAAAAGAAATTGATTCTGTAGTAAGTGAAATTACTGAAGAGTCAATAGTAGGTGCATGTCCTGGTGATAAATTAGGAGATGTTGTTATAACATTTGAAGGAGGCATTAAATTAACCGTGCAAGTATATTTAGGAAATAACGATGAAATTTACTATATGCTTGATAAAGAAAACTTTTTATTAATGGCGGAAAATGAATATCATATACGTCCAAAGAAAAAGTGGTTTAACAAGTTTTATAACGAATGCGATTCTTTTGAGAAAATTCTCATAAATCCTAATAGTACACCAAAGTATACAGCTTCTTTTCAGATAATTAAAGAAAATGACTTTGGATATTATACTGAGATAGAATCATTTACTTTTCCAACGACTTACGGTGGGTACAACATCATTGGTATGACATCCTTATATGATGATTATACATCTCGTTTAGCCGATATTGCTGCATTCTATGACGAGCGTTTTTGTGATAACTTATACCGTTCAATGACTCATGAAGCAATTAAGAACTTTGACTGGTCACGTTCTTCAGATACAGAAGATAACGAAAATAGAAATGGTGATAAATTATCTAAAGTTCTTAGAATTATATCAAGAGAGTTCGATGAAATAAAATCATATATTGATTCTATACATAATATAAATTCTGTAACCTATGACCAGATTTCAAATATACCCGATTATTTCCTCTCTGACGTGTTAGAATTGGACGGGTGGGATGTTAATAGTATAAAGCCATTTAAGCTGTCAGAATACGAAATAAAGAACGGTAAAAAGACTTTATTGCCATCAACTACTAATAACGAATCGGCTGAAAAGTTTAATCATTCTAATAACAATGTTCCTATAGAAAGAGTTTTTAGTCATGACGAAGAACTTTTAGTAAATGCTTATGGTAGTTATAAAAATTCTACTAAGAATGGATATGCATTGTTGTGTACAAAAGATGGTTGGGTAAGAGATTGTAAGAATCCTAATAATATCCATAGAGATGCTTTTATTAGAGATTATAGAGATGATAGAAAATACTCAATGGACGAACTTAATAACGAGTTCATGCGTCGCTTGAAAATAAATTCTAAACATATCTTACGACATAAGGGTACGGTTCAAGGTGTTGAAATGTTATTAAGCCTATTTGGATTAAGAAGTAAGAACTGGTACGATAAAACTCTCTTATTTGAAAATGGAGAACGTTGTAGTGGAAAAACAGGGCGTGAAAGAATGAATAGTTTAGTTCCGTATGACTACGAAATAGAAGAATATACTTCATTTGCTCACCCTATAGAAGAAGAGTGGGATGATGTAAACAAAATGTATAAAATAGATTGGTATAATTCTACTAAAATCATAGATTATAATCAATATACTACTAATACACATTCCACAGGTATTTCTGATTATGTATCTTACCAAGGTCTACCTGTTAGTTATTTGGATGTAGAAGAAGAAAATGGTACAAAGACTTACCTTAAACGTGGTGGGGGAGTAACTTCTAAAATCAAAGAAGCATATATTAATTCTGATGGCAAACCAGTACTAAAAAGAAAACTTTATCCATATTTTAGTAAAAATGAATCTATGGATGGAGATTTTTACTTCCAAATGAATGGTGGTTGGTTAAGCAGCCGTATAGAAAGTTTTAATTCTGAACCATTTAGTTTCTTAATGGATAAAGATGATAATATATATTCCAATAACACAGAGGGTTTAAAAACGTACTATGAAACGTTGAGAACGATTAAATCTGTAGATAGTATTCAAGAACTTGTAAACATTCATCAAGATAAACTTGAAAGCGGTGATGTATATTACGTTAAGAATATTAGTGGAAATTATGCTATCATAAATGGTTATGTAAATGAAGTATATAGTGAAAAAATAAAAGAAGATGAATATCACTATGTTTTGTTCACTGTTAATCAAGGTACAATAAAAGTAGGTGATAATACTATAAGAGATTACGTTGTAACTTATATTTCAAATTTACAGCAAATATCATATAACCTATATGACATGCAGGATGGTGAAACTATTAAATGTTATATTAATACTTCAGATAAAAACAAAGATGAGTTTATTTTGTTACAAGGAAATGTGAATAACGTTGTAACATTCTCTTTATTGCAAGATAATACAGAAGCAAATAATAAGTTAACAAACTATTTCAAATTAGATTTACCAGAAAATTCAAGAACAATAACAGCATATGACAAAACAAACCAAGCGTGGTCTTCTGGTTGGAGACGATTAACAACTGGTGATGCTGAATATTTTGTACTTAATGCAATAACAGATTATTTTAAAGGTAATAATCCTCATTGCGGTAATATGAAATATGATTGTGGACATGAGTATTTTAAATATTTCAAGAATTTATTTAAATATGCTTATGAAAACAATTTATTTGATGATAGATGTTATCGTGATGGTTTGAATGATATTGCAACTAATGTTTATCCTATCGGCTTTACAGGACTCGTTGATAGTAACGATAGTGTAGTGAATTACGATAAGTATTTATTTGCTGATAAAAAGGTACATTACTTCGGTAATTACTTATCACCTGATGGGCATTATCATATATACACAGATGACCAGAACGTTGTTAAAAACAATGTTAAACGTCATGGTACGAATCTTATTGAATCATACGCTCTCAATCAAATATTAAATGGAGAAAGAGGAAATGTGGATGAAACATATAAGAGTAAAAAGGTAACTTCTATTTCATCTATTGGTTTTGACGGAGATAGTGTAACTAATCAGATTGTTAATAACAAACGTCTTTTAATTCGTTTCCATTTACATAGTGATTGGTATACAAGAGAAGGACTATGTGAAATTAAATATCTAAAAGAAGCCGTAATTCCATATATGGAACAGATGATTCCTGCAGGAACTATTCTTGAAGTGGTGTTTAGTGATAATAACATAAATAAAGAAACACTGGTTATTGGTTAACCAGTGTTTCTTTGTCTTCATCCAAATCTTGTATATTATTAATTTCTATTTTATAGAAACCATAATCTGTATCAACATTAACAAACTTATGTGTCATTTTCTCTATTTCCCATACCGCAAAACCATGCTTACTAATTGTTTCTCCGTAGTCCTGCTGTATTAATGAACCAGGGTAGACAATTTCAGTATTCTTCCTCTTTAGAACTTGTCTCATGTGGATGTGTCCAGCCATTACAGCATCACATGTAGAGAAGATATCACCATCGTTTCCGATTTCCATAATTCTACCACTATTAGTTTGACTGCCAACTACAGTTCCGTGGTACAAACCAATAACCTTTAAATCTTTAACATCTTTGGGTATTTCAGGTTTTGAATAATCGGAATATATAGAATATAATGCCCATAAGATATTATCATCTTTATATACCCCACTACAATAATCTAATTCTCTATCAAGAAAAATAGTATTTTGGAAACATGCTGTGGTAAATAAAGCGGACATAGTGTCTTCTCTATTAATGTTATTAACAACTAAGTCGTGATTACCGCTTATAACAATAACTTTAGCAATTTCTTCAAGTGCTCTAATGAATGTACTTGTAAAACTAAACAACTCATTACTGATGTTATTTTTCTGATGTACCAAATCACCAGCTATTACAATTCTAACTTCATCTTTATCGTAATTAGAAGCTATTTCTTTACTTTTCTCAATGAATCTCATAAGTTGTTCAGAATATTCTTCATGGCGCATCACATTGCGTATGTGAATATCTGCGGTGTGAATAACACATTTAATCATACTATATACGTTTTTAATTTTGGCAAAAATACAAAAAAAAATTTTATTAAACAAATAATTTAGTATTTATTATAAAAAAAATACAATGAAGATTTTAGTAAAAAGAGTAGGTAAAAAGGAAAAGTATACAATTGGAAAATTGTATGTTGATGATGTTTATGTATGTGACACAATAGAAGATAAAGATAGAGGTTTAACACAGAATACACCATTAAGCGAAATTAAGAAAAAGAAAGTTTATGGACAGACAGCTATACCGTCAGGTACTTATGATGTAACACTTAATGTAGTTAGCACTAAATTCGGTCAGAAACCATATTTTAAAGCATTGTGTGACGGTAAAGTACCACGTCTATTAAATGTACCTGGGTTTGATGGTGTTTTAATACACACAGGTAATGATGAGAATGATTCATATGGTTGTATTATAGTTGGCTATAATAAAGTTGTTGGTAAAGTGATAGAAAGCAAAAAAGCATTTGAGAAACTTTACCCGATACTTAAGAAAGCAAGTTCTAAAGGTGAAAAAATAACAATTCAAATTGTGTAAAAAAAATGAGAGCAAATGCTCTCATTTTTCATATATTCTCTCTTAATTTTGTAGCTGCTCTTAAATATTGTATGATTGCTTTCTCTCCACCTAATTGGTATATTAAAGAGGGGTCATAAATGCCTTGAGTTGGTATATAACGTATTTTATTATATAGTCGTCCGTGATTAAGAGTAGAGTAAAGTTTTTGAACAGTCTCAAATGCATCTCCATCAAGGAATATATTAATATTACCTTTAGCGTGTTTAATTATCTCCCAATACAAGTCAAAGTTTTCGTTTAATGCCTTTCCAAGTAAAGGAATGGAGTTTGGTACTACTATATGGTCAAAAGGACCTTCTACAAGCGTTATATCAGCATCCCATTGAATAAGTTCCTCATTGAATATAATACTCTTTCTATCTACTTTAGGATTATAATATTTTTGCTTATTAGGTTTATTTGTATAATCACGTCCTGCCCAGTAATTCAATTCTCCATACTTATCATAAGACGGTATGATAATTCGATTACTCATAAGCCAATTATCTTTTTCATATTGGCTAAACCCGATATGATATTTTTCAATTATATCCCATTTAATATTTCTTTTTGAAAGATAATCAATAACTGCAGGAGGATACCACTTATCTTTTATTAGAGGACGAAATGTTGATGGTAATGATAATTCTTTATTTTCATCTGATTTATCCTTAATATTGAAATCATCCTCATTATAGTTCAAGCGATACATTCGGCTCTCTCTAAGAGAATTGATAGCACGCTTATAATCTTTTAAGATAACTTCGTTTCCATACAACTTTATAAGCTTTACGATAGAGCCTTTCATATCTTCATCTTGAGAAGCACACTTCCAACATTGAAAGACTTGTTTTTGAAGATTAACCTCTAAATTATGTTTTGCAATCTCGCCATTACCATCTCGTTCTATACAACGAGGGCAAGGGAATTGTAATTGCATATTATCCCCATCAAATCCATTTTTACACTCTCCGAGGAAAGATGAAAGAATATGATATATATCGTATAATTCTGGTAGCATATATTTTTTGGCGCAAAAATACAATATTTTAGTTGAATAAACAAATTTGAAATACTATTTATTGTTAAATTTCAAAAAACATTATGGGTAAGAGAATATACAAAGAAAATGATTTATATCGTGCTATGGTACAAAATATTGATGAAGAAGCAGTAGCATATGGTGCTAACGGTCATTACGCTGTAGGTGCTTATTATGATATTACTAAAATCAATAGTGCGATAGCAGGCGATAAAGATTATAATAATAAAGCAAATTTTGAAAATAATAAAGAAAAGGAATCTGTTAAACAATTCTTGAAGACCGATGAACATAACGATGAATTAAAAAAAGATATATATCACTATTAACAAAAAAGAGAACACAAAATGTTCTCTTTTATTTTTTATCACAATATGTAATTCTGGATAAACGTTTATTCCAATAAACTACATCATATTTAATGCCCTTATCTATTTCTTGGATATTTTCAACCCTCATATCCAATTCTCCGTATTTCTCTTTATTTAAATAACCAAGACAAGCTACGTAAGCATCGGATGCATCAAAGTTTTCTTTCTTTAATTCTCCCTTTTTATTATAAATCCAAGGTACATCTGGGAAAAGTTCAGATACATTGCCTTGAATAACAGTTTTCTTATCAATAGTCCATGGATAATCACCAAAAAGGACCATCTTACACTGTTGGATTTCTTTTTTTATTTTTTTATAATCATATTGTTTTTCATCTTTTCCATACTTTCTTATACTCATAAGAGTTGGGAAAGAATACTTTCTTGCATCATAAGAAGAAATATAGTGTGGGACTATACCCAAGATATTGTATACACAGTCTGAAATCATTCCATTGAAACGTAACAGCGTACCGACAGTATTAACGTTATTACTTCTCAATAGAGGTTCTTCTATAACAACTTCATCAATACCAAAATCTTTAAATTTTACAATAAATTCTTCAAAAATCTTTTTCTTGATAAATAATGATTCAATTCCTTTAATTTTACTTGAAATTTTAGGACTAATATGAGTCAGTTCTAAAATTTTTCCATAATCAGAGCCATCGTCAAGTACAATACACACACCTATGGTTGATGTTGAAACATCTAATCCCATAGCTATTTTATTTCCTGTTTTGTCCATATATTATATTATATATATTAATATATTATATATACTAGATATATAATCTAGAATATAATATTATAATTTATTATATATAAAATATATATTAATTAATATAATATATAAATATTATTTATAAAATATTTTGTTTTTAAATTAAAATTTTGTATCTTTGCAAAAAATATGGATGATAAATTAATTAAAGAGATTACAGAATTTTGTTATCTAAACGATATTGAAGACGTTGAGAAGCAGATTAATGCTTGCTTACGTAAAGGTTTTGATATACTAAAATACGGTACATCTCCAATTGATAATTATAAAATTGAGAAGAATATCTATGGAACAGAAAACAGAAAGAGAGATTCTCCTAACGAAGACAAAGAACTTCACACCATTGACAAAGGATGCTCAGATAATGAGAAGAAAAGTGATGGAAAGAATGGGGAAGCAGACAAAAAAGTAGTTAGACGTAAAGTGCGAATTATTAAGAGAAAGAAAAATGATGAAAGTCAATAAGAACGCAAAAGTACAGATTCATTGGAGGGTTAGTCCATATGATTATTCACCAGAAATGGAGAATAATATTATTGCTAAAGCAAGTAAAAAATATGGAATCCCAAAGGATAAAATCAAAGTTTTACCAAATTACATCATGTTAGATGAAAGTGGTAAAAAGATTAGTCTTACAAATGATGTGATTCAAAATATTCAAAATCCATCATTCCAAGTAGAATTATTCAAAAAATATCTTAATATCAATAAAATTAATGGTTATGATTTTGATTTAATCAGAAAGATTGATGCTGATATTAATACGAACATAGATTATAATGTTTATGATAAGTATAAGAGATATTCTGTAAAATGGATTAGATGGAGTAATTTCTTGTCATATGGAGAAGATAATTACTTTGATTTCACTTCAATGAAGGATATTGTACTTCTTAATGGTGAACCAGCAAATCAGAGTGGCAAGACTACATTTGCTATTGACTTGCTTCATTTTCTTTTATTTGGTAAGACAGAGAAAGTCCCAACACAGAACCTTATCTTCAATAAACATCTATCTAAAGAAACTAATGTTGTTGTAGAGGGTTGTTTAAATATAGATGGCGAAGATTATGTTATAAAGCGTACATTAAGCAGACCTGCGTTAGAAAAGAGAACAGCCAAGAGTAAGGTTACTCAAAAGGTAGACTATTACAGAATCATTGGAACAAACAAGGAAGAGTTAACAGAGTACGTTGACAATGAACAGGAAGAGAATAGCATTCAAACAAATAAAGCTATTAAAGAAGCCATCGGTAGAGAAGATGATTTTGATTTAATTATTTCTGTTACAGAGTCAAATCTGGACGACTTGATTAAGAAGAAAGAAACTGAACGAGGAAGATTATTATCAAGGTGGATAGGTCTTTTACCTCTGGAAGAAAAAGATAGATTGGCAAGAGAAAAGTTTAATAGTGATATTAAGCCATTCCTACTATCAAATAGATATAATAGAGAAACTTTAAAGTTAGAATGTGATGCTTTTGATTTGGAAATCAAGAATCTTACATCTAAAAATAAAGAAATAAAAAATGCCAACAAAAAGGTAGAAGAAGAAATAGAAAACCTTGAAAAAAGTAAAAACAATCTTCTTCAATCAAAACAAAGTATTGATACCAACTTGATTAACGTTGATATTATTACTCTAAAATATCAGTTAGAAGAAATTACCAAAAAGGGAAAAGAGAAGAAAAGTAATCTTATTGAAATTGAAAATGAAATTAAATCTATCGGAGAAATAGAGTTTTCAATTAATGAATATGATGAATTGATTGAGAAGAGAACTAATGAAATCTCTCAAAAAGGAATAATTAGTGAACAATATAAGAATATTAAACATAATATTGAACACCTTCAAAAATCAGAATTTTGCCCTACTTGCGGTAAGAAATTTGATAACATTGATAACTCAGCTAAAATCAAAGAACTTCAAGACGAAGAGAAAATACTAATCGAAAAAGGTAAGAAAAGTGCTGCACTAATCGAAGAGTATAATACTAAGATTGAGTCATTAAAGACGAAGAGAGACCTTTATAACAAAAGAAATGAACTTAATGTAAAAAAGAGTGCAATAGAGGTAAATCTTAGTAATCTCAGAAGTGATTTGATAGAAAAAAAGAATATTCTTGATAATTATAACAAAAATAGTGAAGCAATTGATAAAAACAACAAACTGGATATTGAGATAAGAAATACTGAACAGCATATCAAAGCTAAACGCCAAGAAAAGGAAAACAATAATTGGCAGTTAACAAGTAATGAAGCTACTATAAAGAGAGATGCTGATGAAATTGTTCAGAGAAAAAATCTTATTAAACAGTTAGAAGAAGAAGATATTAATTTACGTAACTGGAAAATATATCTTCAACTTGTTGGAAAAGATGGTATTTCAAAAATGGTATTGCGTGATGTTTTACCTATTATAAATGCCAAAATTAATATGCTATTATCTGACGTATGTGATTTTGATGTTGTTGTTGAAATAAATGAGAAGAATGACATTAATTTCTGTATGATTAAAGATAATGTGAAATCAGATTTGGCAAGTGGGTCTGGTTTTGAAAAGACAGCTTCATCTATGGCTTTAAGAGCCGTTCTTGGTAGTTTGTCAACAATGCCAAAACCAAACTTTATAGTTTTAGATGAGGTCTATGGTCGTGTCGCAAAAGAGAACTTAGAAAACATCCATAAACTTATAAATAAAGTTTGCGAGGATTACGATTTCGTGATAACAGTTTCACATCTTGATATAGTCAAAGATTGGGCTAACACGACTATTACTGTTGTTAAAGAAAACAATGTAAGTAGACTTTATGTAACGTCCTCAACGAAATAAGAAGTTAATGTTTAACCTATTTAATGAACAGTTATGTTAATGATTTCAACGAAGCAGTAATTAATTACTACGAAAGTTTAAAGAAATGCAAACCAGTTTCACGAGAAGAAGAAAGAAAACTCGTGAAACTGGCAAAGCAAGGAGATATTTCCGCAAAGAATAGAATCCTTGAATCTAATTTGAGATTTGTGTTCAATGTTGCTAAAAACTATAAAGGATGTGGTGTTTCATTGAATGAACTTATCTCAGAAGGAAATATGGGACTAATTAAAGCCATTGAAAAATTCGATTTAACAAAGGAAGTTAAATTTATTTCTTATGCCGTTTGGTGGATTCGTCAAGGTATACAAGCATACATCAAAACAAAAGGTTGTGGTCGTTCAGTAAATACCGTGGATGAAGAATCTATGAAAGACGAAGTTACTACTAATGATATTATTGACGAGGAAGATGAAATAATTAATAAGAATGAAACTATTTTATCAAACGAAGAAGATGAATTTAACAAAGAAATTAAATTTAACCAAGATATTGTAGTATCAAAATTACTCTCTAAATTAGAACCACGAGAAAAATATATTATTGAACAATATTATGGGTTAAATGGTGGTAAATCAAAAAATCTTGAAGAAATAGGCAAAGACCTTAAATTAAGTAAGGAACGTGTACGGCAAATTAAGCTTACATGCTTTAAAACACTCAGAACTGAAGTTATGATGATGCCAGAAACAGTTTGCCTATTTAATTAATAAGTAAAATAATATTTATATATAAAAAAGTTATAATAATGGCTAAGAAAACAAAGAAAACAGAAGAAGTTCTTAACGAGAATAATGTTAATGTAACTGAGGAAGTAGTTAACGAAAATGCTACAGAAGAAACAAATGAAACACCAGAGGAGACAGTTGCTGAGGAAACTGTAACTGAGGCAACAAATGAAGTTGCTGAAGAGAGTAACGAAACACCAGAGGAAACCGTACCAGAGGAAGCTAATGAAGTTCCCGAGGAGGTAAATACAGAGGAAACTAACGAGGTTACAGAAGAGACTGTTCCAGAGGAAAGTAATGAGTCTACAGAGGAGACAACTCCAGAGGAAACTGTTGTTAAGGAAGAGCCACAACCTGTACGTAGACAGCGTTTGACTTTAGAGTGGAATGGAATGCTATATGATTATTAAAAATATTCATTTTTACTAAAGATAATCTTCAATACATCCACAGATGGGATGTATTGAAGATGAAAATAGAGTACTTGTAACTGTGTTACGAGAATCGCTCTTTAAATAATTTGGTAATGGTACTGTTTATCCTAAGAAACTTAAATGTTGAAAGGCGAATAAAGTATTATTATCGTTTCGAAGAAACTTGTAAAAGAATTACAAGGAGTGAATGTATAGGAAGTGGTTTATCTACTTTTGAGTAAATTTAATTCTTCGAATGATTGCTGACTTTTAACTTATAAAGTTATGGGTACAGATGCTTAAAAAATATGGAAATGGATATAATTAGAAAAATGACGATTAAAAATATGGAAATGGATATAATTAAAAAAATGACTAACCGCATTAAAGATATCCAGTTTGAAGAACGTAAGGAAAGAGCTACTGCTAAACCCTTATTTGAAGAGAGCGAGGATAAATCTAATGCAGGACATGCAAATAGTTTCCCGATAAAGAAGTCTACCCCACAATTCGGTGATGTACGTGTTACGCAAGAAGAAACTCTACGTAAAACAATAGCTGAGAATATTAAACTTTCTGAAGATGCATTAAAATATTATCCTGATGCTGATGATTTAACATTGGACGGTGAGATAGGTGCTTTGAATTTGCGTTTTCAATTTAGATATAATGACCCGTCAGGAGATGGTTGCTATATTTGGACAGATGGACTTCAGTTGACAGAAACCAATGCAAGAACACTTGGTAAAATACGTGATGCATTTGCAAATTGGAAAGATTCTTTGACTCAAAATGGAGATTTAATGGAAAAGTTGAAGAATGCTTCTAAAAAAGCGAAATACGAGTAAAAAGATAACAAAAAACCTCCTTAATAAAAGGGGGTTTTTAATTTTTATATATATTTATATAAAACGAAATTTCACAATGATTAGCGATAAAAAGTTACATAAAATCATACAGGAAGAACTATCTAAAACAGAAGTTAATTCTATGATTGACAAAAAGATTAATGGTTCATTAGATTCAAACGATTTTAAAAAAGCCGTTAAAAAAATAAGTGCTGCTGTTATAAGTGAATTATTTAAAACATTATGGCAAAGAAATAGCACATGGGTTAGTACAATATCAAGGTAATGAGAATTTATATACCTCAAAATAAAGTACAAGTATTAAAAGAAAGTATCACAAAAGAAGTAACTTTCTTTGAGTTCTTTAGAGATATAAAGAAATTTCTAAAAGAATTACTTGAAGACCCATTCAATGCTGAAGTAACAGGTGTTTTAAAAGAGAACGGAATTGATAAAAATGTTTTAAAAAATACGTTACTCAACAGAGGAGTTATAAAGAAAAAGGAAAAGATTGACGAACCTTATGATGAAGTTAGTAAGAAAAAGAAATCAATGTTCCATGTAACTTATAATGTTCCCAAAAAGAACTTTGAACGTAAAATACAAAGATTATACACATATTATTTTGAACGATAAACTATCCACAAACTAAAGATTTGCGGACTTTAGACGTGAAATTATTATCATTTATATAACAAGACAATAATTCCCATCTTTCATGGGTGTTTACATACCCCCATGTAGCAATATTCTTAGCAGCATTAACATCTGCATCTAAAACATTACCACAGTGTGTACAACGGAAGTGTTTACCATTACGAATGCCAATGTGACCACACTCATTACAAGTCTGTGACGTATAAGCTGGAGGAACAGCAACAATCTTGATGCCAGTAATCTTACATTTGTATTCAAGGAAAGAACGGAGTTGATAGAAAGACCAAGAGTTGCTTCTTCTGCGAAATGTTTTATTACGTTTCTTAGTGTTCATACCCCAGCGGATATTCTTCAAATCCTCAATGGCAATGCCCTTGTGTTCTTTTTTTGCTTTAGCTACAATTTGTTTGCTTATACGGTGATTGGTAATAGTGGCAAATCTTCTTTCACGCCCTTTTAACCGTTTCAGTAACTTATGACAGTTACGTGTGCCTTTAGACTGAACAGAAGCTCTCACTTTGTTGTATTTATTTCTTATGATTTTGACTTCTTTGGAAGATATATTAGTTCCATCAGATAGAGAAACGATATCGGTAAGACCCATGTCAACACCAATAAATTCATCTGCAATTTCTTCTTTCTCATCAGGGATGTCTATTGTCTGGTGCAAATAGAACTTCCCTCTGATAAGCACGAGGTCAGCTTCACCTTTAGCATACTGCATGAGTTGTGGACGGTAGCAAGTATATGCTATCTTTTCACGACTCCCAACAAGTGACATGGAACATACAGTTTTGGTGGTCTTATATGATAGTACACGACTATCATAAGTGATAGCACCAAACTCTCTAAAGTGTCGTTTCTTTTTCCTGTCAAGTTTGTATGTATCGGCAACCTTGCTGATAGCACGTACAACAAGTTGGGAAGACAGGTGATATGTTTCTTTAGTTTGATAATATACTTCCTTATGCAGGCTAAATTGCTGGAATACATGACGTTCCCACGCTATCTGCGAAATAGCGTTACAAGCCTCATTGAAAACGCTGAAAGTATTTTTCAGCATTATAGCTTGTTTGTCAGTCGGAAGCAGTTTAATCTGCAAAGTCAATTTCATACTGCAAAGATACAAAATAAATTTGAATAAATAAAATATTTGAAAGAAATATTTATATTTATATTAAGATAACTAAAAGAGGGAATAGTGGTTCAATTCCTCCCAAAATCTAAAGACTTTTGGGTTTCTATGAACCAAATTTTATGAAAAAGTTATATACTTTAACCGAAAATGACCTACATAGATTAATCAAACGTGTAACAAGACGTATGATGAATGAAATGGATGGTGGTATTGGTGGTGGCGCTACAAGTACCATGACAGTAGGTGTAAGTTCTGGTAACGGTAACGGAAATGGGTACGAATACGATGCACCTGTTAATAGTGGACAACCACTGAGAAGAAACTTTTGGACTGCTGGAAACGAAGAAGATACATGTGAAACAGCTGGTAGTAAAAAAGAAAAAAAGAACACAAATCAGAAATGGAAATAAACTACAATGACTATTACTCAAACAATGATGTTGTTAAAAAAATACAAGACATTGATAAACAAATAAAAGAGGAAATAGCAAATGGTGAAGATAACGAAAAATATACCAAACTTATGTTTGAACAAATGTTGAGAGGTCTTCACCTAAATAGTGTGAATATAATTTAAATAAAAGATATTTTATGAAAACATTTAAAGTAGGCGAGTTAAGACGTGCCATCAGGGAAAGTGCAGGAGAGAAGAATGAATTTAAGCCTGTTTTTGGTGACAACGTATCAAACGAAGATAAGAAAATTAATGACAAGGCTTACAAGGACATCATGAAAGATACAGAGAACTTCAACAGTAAGGTATCTAAAAAAGAAAGAACGAACTATGATGGTGGACGTTCCAATGATGATAATGCAAGTATGAGTGATTTACGTTACGATAATATATCAGAACCTTTCTCTAAAAGAGTAAAAGCACAGATGAAAGGTTATGCTTCAGAAGAAGCTGAAAAACTCCATAAAAATGATGAGTTTGGAAATGCTACTTTTGGAACAGATGATGATGAGAAGAAACGTAAAGAACATGCTGATAAATTAAAGAAAGGTAAGACTACTGCTACTGAAATAGGTCTTACTGGAAGCAAACTCGATAAAAAAGAAGTAGAGAATCTACAAAAAACTGTTCACGAAAATAAAATTAAAAGATTAACGTTCCATAGAGCATTCTTATCAGAAAACCACATGTTATCAAATATTCCTGATAGCATGAAAACTGAAAACAATCGCTTCATTATGAGAGATTCTAATAATACTGAATATCTTGTAGAATGGCATAATGAAGGTGCTGATGTTAAGAAGAAAATGGGTGATAAGATTATCAATGAAGAAATGAATCATATTAAACATTTGTTTAATTATAAGTGTTCCGATTATAATAAGAAAAGTACTCCTAATAATAGGATGAACGAAAATACAGAGTTTGATACGATGTTAGACAAAGCTCGCAAACTCATGAAATAATCTGAACATAAAACAATGTTTTTTTTAAAATGAACAAAAATGAAACTGGAACATTGGGTAAGTGGGACAGTATAGTAAATTATATTGTCAAAACTATCCAATGGGTTGGACATGCAAAAGTTAGTGAACTTGCAAAAATATTATCTTTCTTTACAATCGTAATACTTTTATCAGGTGTAGGTTGGTGGGTATATAAAATAGGTAATGACCAGAATACTCTTAATAAAATGCTAAATGAAATTGTAAGGAAAGAGAAAGAAGATGAAGCTAATATGAAAATTCGTGATGCGGTAACGCCACGGATAAATAACGAATTAAAAAAAATTCTATACACAAGTAATGCTTCAAGAGTTGCTATATTTGAAGTACATAACGGTAAGGAAAATGCAACTAATTTACCATTTAGATATGTAGACATGTCTTATGAAGCAATAAACGAGAATGATAAAGATATAAATTTTGTAAGTGATAGATTTCAAAATATACCTTTAACTCATTATCAAATGCCTTATTATGTTGCTAAGAATGGTATGTTTATCGGTACTACAGAAGACGCAAGAATGATAGATTCAAGGTTTGCTGGGGTAGTAGATAGTATTGGTGGTAAATATATATCAAGTGTTATACTTAAAAGTGGTGGGCGTACTATTGGTTTTCTTTGCCTATTTTTTGATAAAAATTTACCATTAAGAAATAAACCAGAAATGAGACAATCTTTAGAAAAATTATCAGATATAGTAAGTCCATTACTTGATTTAAAAGTTTTAAAATTAGAAAAAGATAGATATAAGACATGGTAAATAAAATAAAAGCCTTGATAAAAAAATATTGGTATATTATTGGTGTCTTAACAATAACATGTATTTTAATAGTTTTAGCCTCTAAGTGTGATAACAATATATCAAAACGAGACAAAATATTAACTAATGTTGAATATACAGATAGTAACGGCACATACCATAAAATATATCAAGAAAAGAAATTTAAAGATTTAAAGAAAGAGAATAAAACTCTATATGATTCTTTAAAAGCATATAAAGAGCAAATATCATACTTGACACAATTCAAATATCAAAAAACTTATAATACAGGTAAAATTACTAACAAACCAGTTAGAGAAGATGTAGAAAAAGTTATTAATAAGAAAGATACTATTAAAGTATATGAATATAAAAGTCAAGATAATGATAGCTTATCTTATACTTTAAAAATAGGAAGTGTATCAAGACCAGAATGGTATGAACTTAAAACTACCATCAAAGAAAAATTTACCTTGGTAAATAAAACAGCAAGTGACGGTACTAATCACCTAACAATGGATACGTCTAATAAAGGTAATATTACAGATGTAACCACTTATAAAAAGAAAGAGAAAAAAGGTTTTTGGAAACGTTTTAAAGCTGGACCGAGTGTAAGTGTAGGATATGACCCAATTCATAAAAATATGGGTATGACTATTGGAGTCGGAGTTATGTTTGACTTAACAAAATAATTTTTACGTAAAATCCTTAGATTATTTATTTAAAATCTGAGGATTTTTTTTATTTTTTATAAAAATTATTTATGGTATTAAACGGTTTAATGTATTTAGAAGTCTTTGTGTTCATACTTTCATTTTTGGAAGTATTCAGAGAAATATTTGGTGTTATAAAAGTAATAAAAATGAGAAGTGGTAAAGTTGAAATTACAGGCTGGAGATTAACATATTTAGGATTTTCTATCTCATATATACTAACCATGATTATTCTTGGATTTTAAACAAAATATAGATAATGTTACAAATAGAAGAACATATTAAAGAATTAGGAGACTATTTTGAGGGTATTGAACGTTACAATAAAGCCTTAATAGTTAAAGTACTTTTCCCAAATAAATGGGGAGTATATGCAAGTGAAGATGGACGTATCAAACCAGCACAATCGGAAACTAATCAGAACGAATATTTCTATTATGCTGATTCAGATAACGTTAAATTAGAAGAGATTTTTCAACTCATTATAGAGACGAAAAATATGAATGAAAGCGTGGTAAATAAAGTTCAACTATTAAAGACAAAAATAGAAGAACTAAAAGATTTCTTTAAAGATAAAACAATTGAAGAATTGGAAACATTGAAATTTGTAACCACAAAACCAAAGAAGAAAAGAAAAAAAACATCAAAGAAAATAGATAAGAAAGAAGAAACAAATAAAGTTAATGATTTTGTAGAAACAAACGAAAATGAAGAAACAGTAATTAATAACACTGATTCAGATGTTATTAGTGGTAATAATAATTTAGAAATAACTGAAGATAAAGAAACAGAATAATGACACTTATAATTTATATTTTATTTGCATACGGTCTATCCAATATGCTTGTGTATGCAAGTGGACCACTTGATATTATTGATATATTTAGAACGGCAACAAAACGTTATTTAGGACCAATAGGTAATGTTTTTGATTGCATGATGTGTACAAGCGCAAATGTAGGTTGGGTAACATCATTACTCAATATTTTTATTTTCCCAACAATACCGTTTACAGCAGGAAATATCATCTTTGGTGATAGCTTACCATGGTATATTATTATTTTCATTGACTTATGCTTTACATCTGGTATTGTATGGCTTTTAAATAGCGTACAGGAGGCGTTAGAAGGTAATGACTAACAACAGTAGCTACGAACTAAATAAAGAGCTTAGAGGACTTAAAAACGACCAAAAAATGACTGAAAGAAATATTGCCCAACAGCAGGAAAATATAGCTAATAAATTAAATGGTGCAATGGGCAAAGATATGATGGAAGTTATAAGTGGTAAGAAAAAAATAACCATTTCTAAATTGGAAAAAGTTAAGTACTCTTTGAAAAGAATAACTGATAAAATTTTTGATTTTTTTTAATCATGGAACTTACATTAAATAGTTACAAAATATTTGAATTAGGTAATCATATTTCAACATTTCTTCATGATTGTGGCATAACAAAAGGTGGCGTACTCAATATAAAAGTTAATAAAGAAGAACTGAGAAAAATAGATGAAGACTTATATTATAGACAAAATCCAAAAGGAGAAGATTTTATTCCATCAGATAATGAAATTCAAATCTCTTTTCCAAACGTTTCAATAATTATACAATGTGCCGTAAAACCCACAAGTCTTTAGCTTATGGGATGTAAGGTACTATTTTTTTCTAAAAAAATGCAATAAAAATGTTGTAGTTTAAAAATTTCTTTGTATCTTTACAAAGTAATAGCAATTACATCGGCAGGGACTGTCGATTACACGGGTGGAGAGGAAGTAAGAACTAACAATTAGGAAAGTCATTCCTCCGTGAAGCCCGAAGCACATAAGTCTTTAGACTGAGTGTAGTTCACACAAACAGAAAGCGACAACCATTTAGTTCGTCGCTTTTTTAATTTCTCGTCTTTGTTCTTTTAACTTTTTCTCTATCCCAACCAGTTTTCTCTTCAATCTTATTTATCCAATCACCCTTTAACTTGCTTTTATTTAAATCTCCACAAAAAGCAATATAACGAAATTTCTCGTTCTCACATTTATCCTGTATAGTATTATATAAACGTATACAGTCTTTTTTATTCTTTGTAAGAACTATTTCAATATTCCCATTGGTATCAATAAGTAATTTATTGTTGTAAACTAATATTTGTTTGAAATTATACTTATTCTTTTTATCCCTATAAATCAAATTGTCAAATACCCATTTAAAATCTTTACGTTCAAATAAAGGGTGATAACCATATATCCAAAAAGTTTCTTCTTTGTCGTAATCAGCTTTATCAAATACTCTCCATGAATTATGATTTGTTTCGTATTTTATAAACTTTCCGTACTCATCTCTTAACCTTACGATATCATTAGTATTAGAATCATTATACTCTATAATGAATAATTCATATTTTGTTTCAACAAGTTTTTTATTTTGATGAGTCCAACGAACTGGAAAAAGAACTTTATTACTTTTATCCTTTAACGCTTCAAAACGACTGTAAACTCTCTCGATATTACCACACCAGTATATATCATCTATTTGTTTACCGTTCTTAGTTAATATAATGTGATATTTATTCTTCTTGGGTTTCATGCTATAAAAAATAAGAAAAAAATAATATTTTCGATAAATATTTTGCTAATATTAAAAAAAATATGTATCTTTGCATTGTTAATTTAAAATTTTAAGCAATATGGGCAAGAAAATTTTTGCTACAAGTTCAGACATCGTAGAGATTGCTGAAAAGAAATTCCAAGAGACTGGTCTTGCATCAGTAGGTGTTAGACTCAATGTCATGTCAACAACTAATGCTAATAGTGTTGTAGAAGTACGACAGATTGGTGCAACAGAGAAGTTTAAGACAAAGAGTGAGTCAGGTATTAATATGATTATCTATGAGGATGCATTGGATAGACTTTCAGATAAGATGAAAGAAGACCTTATTGAGGGTGCTTTATCAAAGGTAAGTTATGATTCAGAGAAAGACCGCCTTTCAGTAGATAATAGTCAATATGGAGAAGTACTCCGTATGAGAATTAAACATGATGACTATTTGGACACTATTGAGACTTCTTTAATCACGATTGAAGATATTGCCGAAGAGGAGAAAGAGCGTAAGCGTGAAGAGAAAGAAGCAAAGAAGAACAAAAAGAATATGCAAGCTTAAAGATTATGGAACTGTTATAGATATTTTGTAGCAGTTCCTTTTATTCATTTTACCAATACAGAATACAATGGAAAAGAAGTATAAACTTTTAAAAGATGATTATATTGACATTCATTTATACTATGATAGTGAAGATGAAAGTGAAATGCAAGAAGAATATAGACTGTATAGAATACAAGCATTACGTGATTTTGGAGATGTAAAGAAAGGTGATTTAGGAGGGTATATCCAATCTCAAAAAAATCTAAGCCATAGTGGAAATTGTTGGATATATGATAAATCTATAGCTGGAGATGACTCTAAAGTTAAAAATAATGCTAAAGTGATGGATGGAGCTATTTTGAGAGGAGCAGCTGTTGTATCTAAGAACGCAGTGTTGACAAACAATGCTAAACTTGCGTCTTCTGCTATTGTTACTGATAACGCTGTCGTTGAATTTACTGATATTTATGGAGAAAACGTAATTAAAGATAACGCTGTTTTGGATGGTGGTGAAATTTATGGCAATTTAGTTGTGAGTGGAAATGCTAAGTTATCTGGAGGTTTCATTTTCTTTGGCTATAAAAATGGTGAAATCAGTGGAAATATAGATTTAGAATTTAGTACGATTAGAAAATCATTCCGTGATAAATTTGAAACAAATGAAGAACTATTAAACTACATTAATAGTTAATATAAATTAATAAAATGGGCGATATAAGCTTACTAAATAAAATTAAGGACTTTAAAAGTCCATGGTGTTATCAATATCAAAGACGTTTAGATACTTTAGAAGAAGATAAAGAAATACTTGGATGGACTGATGAAGATATAAAAAACATCAATCTTGACGAATTTGAATTTTCTTTTATTACCACCAAAGAAGAAAAAAAAGAAGCAACAGATTTTATCAAACGTTATGAATGGCTTGGTACTGTAGGAAGTTACCCAACACATTGGTTTGCAGCACGCTATAAAGGTATTTTAGGCGGTGTAATCATTATTGGTATGCCAAATGCTTTCAGTAAACTATTAGGTGATAAGACTAAAGATATAGAACGTCTTATAGCACGTGGCGCAAGTGCATCATGGACACCGATGAATCTTGGAAGTAAGTTCTTAATGTGGTGTATCAAGTGGATGACTAAGAATACACAATATCGCCTATTTACCTGTTATAGTGACCTACAAGCGAAAGAAAATGGTTCTATATACCAAGCACTCAACTTTTACTTTTTAGGGGCTGGAAGTGGAACAAATGTAAGATGTGTTAATCCATATAATCCAGAAAAGATTATGACGGATAGAGCTTTTAGGTCAAAGAGTTTTTATAAACGTTATGCTAAAGACCTTGGTATAGAGTGGCAAAAGAACTGGTCTAATAGTCAACGTATGCTTTGGGAGAATATACCTGACGACATTGAAAAAGAATTAAGAGAATATTCTAAGAAAATGTTTGCAGAATCTGAAAAGATTTATTTTCCATCTAAATATAAATATGCTTTTATTTTAGGTAAAGATAAAAGAGAAACGAAACAGTTGAGAAATGAATTTTTAAATAAAAATAAAGTCTATGAATACCCCAAAAGAAAATATTGACGATATTAAAATTGTCAAGAATATTACTCCTAAATATAATGAAGTAGGTGTATCAAGTTTCCAAATGACATATTGGCAGGAAGCTAATACAGTAGATGGTGATGAAGAAGAAGGAGAAAGTTTGACTTTGACAATGATAAATTCGGCATGCGGAGAAGAAGATTGGTTTATGAAAATAGAAACTGGTAAAAACGGTTTTAGTGTTAATAAACCAGAAGACTTCCAAGTCATTTTAAATGATTTCTATAAAAGATTTAGTATATGACAAATTTATTAAAAGACTTTAGAAAATTTGCTTTAGATAAAACAAATGTAAAAAGAGATAGTTTGGATTATCTAACTAAAAATATGACACCATATATCCTTGAAGAAAGAAAATTAAATGTTACACAAATGGATGTATTCAGTCGACTTATGTTAGATAGAATTATCTATTTTAGTGGAGAGGTTACACCAGAAGTATGCGATATGGTAAATGCACAATTATTATATCTTAATAATTCAGACGGTGATAATGGAAGAGATATACAGTTGTTTATAAACTCTCCTGGTGGTAGTGTTGTTGATGGTTTATCAGTCGTTGATACGATGAACTTTATTGATTGTGATGTTTCTACTACTTGCATGGGTATGGCTGCCTCTATGGGTTCTGTATTACTGAGTAATGGTACTATCGGAAAGAGATATGTACTACCTCACTCTCGTGTTATGATACATCAAGTTAGTAGCAGTATGCGAGGAACTGTTAGTGATATGGAAATTGAATTTGCAGAAACACAAAGATGTAAGAAAGATGTATATAATGTACTTGCACAAAATACAGGTCATACATACGAAGAGATGGAAAAACTTTGCGACAGAAACAATTGGTTTATTGGTAGCGAAGCCGTTGACGAATTACATATTGCTGACAAAGTAATTGAATGCAATAAGAGATAAGATTTTGGCAATAATTGATATTTATTGCCAAAATCCAACTATTTATATTAAATAGTTTTTTATGAAAAAGATAATTAGATTAACAGAGAATGATTTACATAGACTCGTAAAAAATACCCTAAAGAAAGTAATAAAGGAAAGTAGTAACGAGCCTGTTGATATTACAGAAGGTTTGATTTCTTCTATTTGGGATTCTAACTATGACTTTGATAGATGGGAAGACGGATGGCATAGAGAAGTAGATTTTGCAAATGAAGCAGGAGAATCATACATATTCGACATATATATTAATCGAGAAGTAAAACCAGGTCTAAAGAGTCATGATTATGACGTACCTGATGACCCAGATGAAATCAATGTAACCCTTGATATAGATAATATACGGGCTTTTGATGCTGACGGAGAAGAGATATATCCAATAACATTTAATACCGAACGTATATTAGATAGTCTGTATGACTATGTTGGTTAATAATAACAATTTAAAAATAATTTAATATTATGGCTTGCGCATGTCAAAAAAGTAGAGTAAATAGTGGTGTCCCAAAAGTTAAAAGAACTATTACACGTCCTACTTCACCAATCAGAAACGGAAGTGCTGGTAGAAGACGTATTGATAGAAGAGTTCTTAAATAGTATTAAAACTATTAGAAAAATTTGCAGGGATAAAACTTTTTTACTACCTTTGCAAAAGAATTAAAAACATATCAGATATTGGTCTAAAATTAGACTTGATAGTCAACTATAAGTAGACTTAATAGAAATAATTTAAACTAATCTGATATATGGCTCGATGGCGAAATAGGTAGACGCATTGGACTTAAAATTCAATATTCAGAAATGAGTGTACGGGTTCGACTCCCGTTCGAGCTACTACTTGAATGTTTCACATTTAAACATAAACAAATGGGTAAGATAACTGTTTATAATTGCAAAGAAGAAGACCATACTTCAAAACCAAATAACTTCTATATAGGGAGAAGTAAAAATGGAAATCCACTTGGAAATCCATATACATTTAATGGTAAAAGAAGTAATCTTGCTAAACTAACATTCAGAACAAGAGATGAAGCAGTTGATGCTTATCGTAGATACTTTGATAGTGCTTATGGGATAGACCCGTATCTTACACATGATTTTGATGAAATATATCAGCACTATAAAAACGGAGAAGACGTATATCTACAATGTTTCTGTAAACCGCTAAGATGTCACGGAGAAATCATAGCTGAAGAATTACAGAAAAAGTTGCTTAGAGAAAAAATGAAAGAAATAAAAAGAAAAGCAGAGAAATAATCTCTGCTTTTTCCATTTTTAAAAGAAAGGGTTATCTTTTAATGAAACAATTATATTATGGTATTTCTTACATACTTCAGTGAATTTATCAACTTCTTCTTTACTTAAATTAAACCATTCATTTAAACGATTATATTTTCTATAGTGACGATGTAACATCTGTTCCAACTTAAATGGTTTATCACATTCAAAATAATTAGCAATTAATAACTTCTCAGAATTACCAGTTTGCAGTTCTTTTAAACGTTCATTTATATCATTTTTACGTGTTGAACCTATTTTATAACAGTCAATATTATTTTCTTCTGTAATTAGATAAACAAATGCCATGTTTTTATTAAAAAGTAGTGACTTTAATAAATTTATCAATATATTTATTAAAGAGATAACAAAAAAAATAATAGGACATTTTTATGCCCAATAATAATACTTTTTAGTAAATTATAAACATGACAAGTAATGTAAAAAGGCATGTGCAGCTGCCAAGAAGCTCACAGAAAGGTAAGAAACCTACAGCAGAAGATTTAAAGTATGGCGAAATTGCTGTTAACTTTAACGTTGAAGAACCATTCCTCGCTATGAAGGGAAGTGACGACTCAATTATCACAATGGGATTTAAAGATGGTGAAACTGGACCTTGGAAGAAAGGCGAGGGTGATTATTCTGCAGTGTTAGATAATGGTATACCAACCAGTCCGAGTGATAAAGTGAATACGGCTACAGGCGTGTGTGCTATAGCTGAGGGTAAAGGTACTAAAGCAAGTGGTGATTTTTCTCACGCAGAGGGTAATGAAAGTAATGCTAAAGGTAAATATTCTCATGCAGAGGGAGGAAGTACGACTGCAAGTGGTGATTTTTCTCATGCTGAGGGTGGTGGCACTAAAGCAATGGGTAGTTGGTCTCATACTGAGGGTGCTGGTACCGTTGCAAGTGGTGACACATCACATGCAGAAGGAGGTTATACAATAGTTAACGGTACTAACTCTCATGGAGAAGGATATTATAAACAGAGTTTAGAATTAGTTAAGAATATTGCAATTGGAGATACAAAAATATACATTAATAATTCTACAATGAATTTACCAGTTAATGATGATTATATCAAAAATTGTTTTATTTATAGTGATAAAAAAAACAAGGTCATATCATATAAAAAAAGTGATTATACACCACACATTTACTTTGAAGGTGACGTTTTAGAATTAACTTTAGAAAAACCTTTAGAAAAAGTTTCAAATAATGATGATACTAATAATTTCACATTCACTTCTGATGTCTATAGTCTTATAAATATAGCCGTAGGGAGAATAAATGGTGGACACTCAGAAGGACAATATAATATTGTATTAGGTGAATCTGGACATGCAGAGGGTAAATTAACTATCGCTAAAGGTGCAATGTCCCATACAGAGGGTAGTTACACTACAGCAATTGGAAATAACTCTCATGCCGAGGGAAACGGCACAACGGCACAAGGAGAATCTTCTCACGTGGAGGGTATAAATACTAAATCAATTGGTATTTCATCTCATGCTGAGGGACAAAAGACTACCGCAAGTGGTGATGACTCTCATGCCGAAGGTAACTTGACTACTGCAAGCGGAGGAGATTCTCACGCAGAGGGTTATTCTACAACTGCAAGTGGAGAAAATTCTCATGCTGAGGGTTCTTCAACAACAGCAAGTGGTAATAATACTCATGTAGAAGGTTTAGATACTACAGCGAGTGGTGGTAATTCTCACGCAGAGGGTGATACTACTAAAGCAGTTGGAGTTTCATCTCATGCTGAGGGAAGTCATACTATAGCACAAGGAGATGTATCTCATTCAGAGGGTGATACTACTAAAGCAGTTGGAGTTTCATCTCATGCTGAAGGAAGAGAGACTATTGCGATGGGAGTAACATCTCATGCTGAGGGTAAATCAACCAATGCAGCTGGTGCTTTTTCACATGTAGAAGGTGTTGGTGGCATTTCACTTGGTGATGTTACCCACGTAGAAGGTTTACATAGTAGAGCCATGAATTTCACAGATGATGTAGCTGCTGGTAGTAAAGAACTTTATATCATTACGAATGATGAATACCCTGAAGACCTTACATATTACAAGAATTGTTTAGTCAAAGATAATGGACAAACAGTTGCTATTGATGTGTTAAATGCAGAATTAGTACCTAACTCTAAATTTACAAATTCAACTGAAAATAAACGTATTAAATTGACTTTAAAAGAAGGAGTTCCAAAGGCTTCAACACGTGCATCTCAAGCTACTGAAAAACAAAAGGATGGATATTTCAATACTTGGGATTACGCATTACATAACAAAGGTACAATAGGAAACTATGGCGGACATGCTGAAGGTAGCTATACAATGGTTTACGATGATTCAGGACATGCTGAGGGTAAAACTACTATAGCTAAAGGTAAAACTTCTCATTCGGAAGGATATCATACTATTGCAGGTGGCAATTATTCACATTCAGAAGGAAGTAGTACTACAGCAGGTGGCAGTAAATCTCATGCCGAGGGTAGTAATACTATAGCCAGTGGAGAAAATTCTCATGCCGAAGGATATCATACTATGGCACGTGGCAATAATTCTCACGCAAGCGGTTCTTATACAATAGCTGAAAATGAAACACAATTTGTTTGTGGTACATACAATAAGGTATATGCAAATCAAATTTTTACAATTGGTATTGGTATAGACAATAATAGTAGAAAAAATGCTTTATCTATAAACTATGACGGCTCTATCACTTCTGATGTTGAATTAACACATGGTGGCACTTCAATGAAAGGTTTGAGTATACTTGGTGGTATTCAGGCAAGTGAGGGTATGATAGCACCTGCCTATTTAAATTCTTCAGACGAGAGATTAAAGAAGAACATTGAAACTATATCAGACAATGATATTGATAAAGTTAAAAATGTTAATTTAAAATCATATGTATTTAAATCTGATAACAGTAAACATTATGGTGTTATTGCACAAGATATTGAAAAAGCTGGTTTATCAGAATTAGTCACCAATGGTGCTGATGGAATGAAATCTGTTGATTATATTTCTTTATTAATTTTGAAAATTTCAGAATTGGAAAATGAAATAAAGAATTTAAAAGACCAGATTAAAAAATAATATAATAATTACATAACAAGGGTAATAAAAATATCCTTGTTATGTTTTTTAATTTGATAAATTATTATGATATGTGCACATGATTTATTTACATATGCAGGTGTAGACAATGGATTTCCAATAGGAGGTATATTAAAAGGTTATAAAGGATTATGGAAATGTCAGGAACGCAATGAAGAACAACTTTACAATTTAGGTGTTAGAGTTTTTGATTGTAGAATCTTTTGGGATGATAGTTATTGGAGGGCGTGCCATGGCATTGTTAACCTAAGAGTAACATTTAATACATTGGACGACTTATGCAAACATTTTGATGATATCGGTGATGGGGATTCTATATATAGAGTTATCTTAGAGAAAGATAATAATGGTGGCGAAACAAAGTTTAGGGAACAAGCCGTTGGACTATGTGCTAAACATCCTAATTTATGGACACTATTGATTAGATACAAGACATCTAACTGGTTAAATGATGCTGGAATGGTAGATAATAATATTGATGGGTTAGTTTCTCGTGGATATAATTTTGCTAAACTAATGGCATGGGAAAGACCAAACAAAGAGTACAATGTACCGCCTCCTAATTTTAAAATAGAGAATATCACAAGGTATAGTGATTTTAGTATAAAGAGTAATGCTACTAACGGATTTTTATCAAACGGAGAATTTCATGAACCTAATCCTAATCCTACATCATGGGAAATGCTTACTAATAAGAATTATGTATATTTCTTAGATTATGCTAATTTATTTATTGGAAACGATAGGTGTTTAAATCTTAAAGAATTATATAGTAAATTTGACCTTAACTACAAAGATAACAACCTTGATTTAAAAGAAGTAATTACTGAAAGTGATTTCGGGCATAAATTATATAAAATACCGACAAAAAGTGAATTAAAGGAAGTACCTAATTTTATTATCAATAATGAAGAAAGATATAAAGATAATCAATTAGTATTTGGTTCAGATATTTCATACAGATAAAGAAATCCTCCTAATTTTATGGAGGATTTTTTGTTATAACAAAAATATTTTGTATCTTTGCAAATGATATGAGAAAGATAAACAGAACATATAAGTTCAGACTGTACCCGAACAAGGCACAAACCGAATTGCTGGCAAAGCATTTCGGATGTACTCGTTTTGTGTACAATTACTTTCTCAATCAACGTAAGGAACAATATAGACTTACTGGTAAGAGTGATAATTACTATGCGCAGGCTAAAACGCTTACCATATTAAAGAAGCAGGAAGAAACTGCATGGTTGAAGGAGGTAAACGCTCAAACCCTGCAGTTCGCTATCCGCAGTCTTGAAGCAGCCTATAACAATTTCTTTAAGAAGCGTGCTAAGTTTCCTAATTTTAAATCCAAACACTCTAAAAACAGTTTCACCGTTCCACAATCGGCATCTGTAGCTGGTGGAAGACTTTTCATACGCAAGTTCACTGAAGGTATAAAGTGCCGTGTGCACCGTGAGATAAAAGGGAAAATAGGGAAGATAATAATCACAAAAACTCCGAGTAGTAAATATTTAGTTTCTGTATTCACGGAAGAAGAATACGAAACTCCTCTCAAGAAGACAGGCAAATCAGTTGGTGTGGATATGGGCTTGAAGAACTTGCTTATCACTTCATATGGGGAAACTTTTAAGAATAACCGATATACCAGAAGATACGAACATAAACTTGCAAAAGCACAGCGTCATCTTTCTCGTAAGAAGAAAGGTAGCAGAGGGTTTGAAAGCCAAAAACTCAAAGTTGCCCGACTTCATGAGAAAATTGCCAATAGTCGTGCTGACTATCTACATAAGTGTTCTATCTCTCTTGTTAGAAGATATGATACCATCTGTATCGAAGACCTGAATGTAAAGGGTATGGTTAAGAATCATCGTATTGCCAAGTCCGTTACTGATGCAGGCTGGGGTAGCTTTGTTACTATGCTAACTTATAAAGCTGAATGGAACGGCAAGAAGATTGTGAAGGTAGACAGATTCTTTCCATCCTCTCAGACTTGTAATGTTTGTGGGCATGTCAACAAAGATATTAAAGATTTATCTGTTCGTGAGTGGGAGTGTCCGATTTGTCATACTCATCATGACCGTGATGTTAATGCTGCAATTAACATTCTTCGTATCGGATTAAATAATAACACATCGGCAGGGACTGTCGATTACACGGGTGGAGAGGAAGTAAGAGCTAACCTTCTGGAAAGCCATTCCTCTATGAAGCCCGAAGCCAATGAGTTTTTAGTTCATTGGTAGTTCATCTTTGCATGTAGTAAATATTGATACATTATATTTTAAGAGAAATCATGAAGAAGAAATATAAGGATATTCCTGGTATGTTTGAAATAAAAGGTGAACCTAAGATTGTAACCGAAATTCGTGCAACCATATTGGATAAGTTCAAAGATTTGGTTTTTGAAGAAGAACCACATATATATTATTTGAAGAATGACAGAAATAATTTATTCAAATCTGTCACAACAAGACTTGGTGAATTTGAACATGAATTTGATTCTGAAACACAGGCTTCCAAGTATGCAGAAAAATATGGTAATACTAAAGAGTATTGGCAAGATATATGGAAAATAAGTAATTTAAAATCTACCATAACAGGAACATTGTGTCATGAATATGGTGAATCTTTAGCGTATGTGAATGCTGGACATCCAGAACTTATTTTAGATAGTTGCAAACGAAAATATATTAAAGATAAGAACTGGCTTATTCCAACTCATCCAAAGCAAGAAGCAATATATAAATTTCAATCAGAGCTGCATCCAGATTTGCATTTAGTATTAGCGGAAGCTAAGATGTTCACAGAAGGTATGAAACAGAATTTAGCAGGTACAGCTGATATATTGTTTTACTACGATGACCCAACAGGAGAAAAGAGTGGATTATGTATTTATGACTATAAGACAAATAAAGAATTAATTAAATCATATAATCGCCAAATTGGTAAGACACTTTTACCACCATTTGATGATTATATTGAAGAACCTCAATCGGTATATACACTTCAATTGTCTACATATGCTATACCACTGCAAGATTTAGGTTTTAAAATTATAACAAGAAGACTGGTTTATCTAAAGCCAGACGGAAACTATGAGATTATACCTCTTGCAGATGAATCAGAACGTTTAAGAAAAATATTATAACAATGGAACAGAAAAAGTATACATTAATCAAACCTTATACGGTTGACGGATTAGGAACCTTACCAGAGGGTTCAGATATTATTTTATTTAGAGGACTTGTTTATTTTAACGGTGGTTTGTGTAGCAATTATCATGCACAAATTTTAACTAATCTAATTAATGATAATAAGTTACGAAACGAATATTTAAAAGAGACTCCACCTATTATGAATAAAGTCTAATGTTAAATCCAGAATTATAAGTTCTGGATTTAAGTTTTTTTAATACTTTAAATTTGCTATATAATAAAAAATATTGTAATTTTGCAGTATTAAAATAATAATATTGTGGAGATAATACAAGATATTAATTTATTTAATGACATAGATAAATATGATGTTATATTAATAGGTACTAACATTTATAACACTTTATCTCAAGGTTTTCAAAGAGATATTATGTTACATTATCCTTTTGTTCATGAAACAAATTTAAGAACCAATTATGGGGATAGGAGGAAGTTAGGTACTATCAAAGAATGCAATACTGGTCAACCATTATTTTCATTATGTTTTATTACTAAAAGTATGAATTTTAGACCAGATATTGAAAAAGATTACTTAGATTATGACGCACTTGAAAGATGTTTAAAATTAGCATGCGTTTTGTATAAAGGTAAGAAGATAGCCACAACACTTATTGGTGGAAGTAGATTTGACGGAAATGGAGATAAAGATAAAATACTCACAATTATAAAAAATACTTGTAAAGATGTAGATATAACAATATATGATTATCATCAACTATCTAAGCAAGAAAAGAAGAAATTAGAATATAAAGAAGAACAACTTTTGAAGAAAACAGATTACGAAAAATATAGGGAAGTTGTTTCGGAAAGAAAGAAACGAGAGAAAGAAATAAAAACTCTAAATGGACACGTAAAATATTAATAAAAAAAATAGATATAAAATATGATTAAACATATTGAATTAACAAAAGACCATGTAAAGTTATTACATTTCCTTTATTGGCAAATTGATGGTGATAATAAAATTTTCGTAGATAGAACTCATCTATTCAATTTAGGTTCTCATTTATTAGAGGATATGGCTATGATACTTGGTATGCAAGATACTGCAATAAAGGGTACTGAGGAATCACCAGACGGTCGTGCTTTTCCAGAAGAAATTGAGAATTATCTACTGGGCTTACATAAATATATAGCTGATAACTTGTATTATATATTAAGTCTGATTACAACATTCCAAGGTAATCTAACTGAAGGTAAATATAAATGTAAAGATAACGACTTGATTTGGACAAAAGAATAAAGACAAAGTGTCATATTCATAAAGTTCCATCTGCCATTTTGTCTAATTTAAATAGTCAAATATGTTCATAAACTTAAAGATTGGTGGTGGTATTAAAGAACGTTCTGAAAGTACCATCAGATATTTCAATGATATAAAAAGCTTCCCTATTCTTTCTAAGAAAGAAGAAAGTGATTTGCTTTATACAGTTCATAACGGTTCTGAAAGAGAAGCGATAGAGGCAAGAAACAAACTTATCAGTTGTCATCAACGATTTGTTGTAGCATCAGCAAAACGTCAAATGACTCCAGGTGTAGAATTGGTAGACTTAGTTAATGAAGCTAACATTGGTCTAATGGAAGCAATTGAAAAGTTTGACCCTAAGAAAAATAGTAAACTTTTATCTTATGCTGCTTATTATATAAAGAGAAATATTGACCAATTTAAAATAAGTTATGGAAAAGTAGTACGTAAGAAAAATGGAGAGAGGATTTATCATTCAGTTGCTAAAACAAGAAGTAAGTTAGCACAACAGTTAGAACGTGAACCGACCACAGATGAAATATCGCAAGCTTTAAAGAAAGAATATGATATTACTATAAAAAATAGTAATGATATTAATGAAATAAGACTTACGAGAATTGACAATAATGAAGATAACGAAGAATGTAATGATTCATCATTATCGGAATTATATGATTTCAATCAGACAACAGCAGATATAAATGATTATAATAAAACAATTAATAGAGAAGAAAAATCATATCGTTCTTCACTAATCATGAGTTGTTTAAGTAAACGTGAACAAGATATTATTAAAGAAATTTATGGGATAGATTGTACTAATAACGAAAGTGATGAAAGTGATTTCAAATATAATTCATTGGCGAAGAAATATGGTTTGACTAAAGAAAGAATTAGACAAATACATAGAGAATCTATTCAGAAAATGAAAGAATATGTTGAAGAACATACAAAATAAGAAAAAAGGTTGTAATATTACAACCTTTTATGCTATTTTACAGGTATAATACCTTGAGAAATCATCTTATTAAGTTTTCTTGCGACCTTATAAGTCATTGGACGTTCATGTTTAAGAATCTTTCTTAACTGAGATTGTGCGCCCTCTGGTGTATGTGAAGAAAATACTTTTCTTGCAGCAGCTGCCAAATCTAATGTGTCCATATTAATTTTCGAAATAATACTATTGACTAGGTCTTTATTAACTTCAATATTGCTTCGCTTCCAATCATTAAAGTCGTAACGTTGAGTACCACCACCAGCAAGTTTACGTGTTTTAATGTCCTTTGTCTTTACTGGCTTCTTTTTCTCCTTATTCTTACCACCAACACTATCAACAGCCTTATCTCCTTTACGGCTCTTTAAGAATCGTTTAAAAGCATCTAATACTTCCTTGCTAACAGGACGCTTTGCTTCATTAACAAATATATTGTTTATTTCCTCATTAATTATTGAATCTATTTTATTCATTTTCTTTTAAATTTAAACTTTGATTAACATATAATAAATAGTATATCAATAGCGGTTTTAAAGCAAAAATGAATATAAAATAAAAATAAATGTTAATTTTAATTATAATATTTGGTTTAGTAAAAATAAAACTGTATCTTTGTGGTGTAATTTTAAATATATAAGTATGAACAAGGAAGATTTAAGATAAACTGTAGAAAAGTTTAAGGAAGAAACTGGTTACTTATTAGAAGTGAGAGATAATGAACTGTTTTATGATGGTAATATATTTTTAAGTGATAAAGTTATTACGGAACTCCCTGATAATCTGACCGTAAATGGAAATCTTGTTATTTATTTTGGACATATAAAGAAAACACATAATAAATTAAAAGTTTATGGGAATTTCGAATTATTGTGTACACAAATCGAATCGCTTCCAGATAATTTAATTATAGGTGGTACTTTGACTATAAACGGTACACTCATTAAAACTTTACCAGATAATTTAGTAGTTGGATGTAATCTTGAAATAAGAAAGTCAAATATTACAAATTTACCTGACAACTTGGTCGTAGGTGGAAATATTGATATATCTTACATGAATATTCCAAAAATTCCTAATAATTTTATTATCAGTGGGAAACTTAAATTATATTCTAATGACAATATAAATTTACCTGAAAATTTGACTATAGGTGGTGATATGGTTTTGTCTTATGGAAAAATCACAGAATTACCTAACGGCTTAACTATAGGTGGTAATATTGATTTAAGTTTTTCTGAGATTAACAAGTTACCAGATAATTTATTTGTTTGTGGTTATCTTGACATAACTCATACAAAGATTAAAAAACTTCCAAAAAAATTGGTTGTTTACGGTGAACTTGATATGAGATATACACCAATTAAAAAGTTACCAAAGACTTTAACTGTTGATGGTTTTTTAGTTAAAGATATTCTAACAAAAGAAGACTTATCAAACATCAAAATAGAACTTTCTCAAAAACAAAAGAAGATTATTCATGATTTAAAAAATATGACATTTTTCTGGAAAAGTCATGGAGTTGAATATATCAAAGCTGATGGTATTTTCTCGGTTATAGTTTCTCACCATGGTAATATATACAATGTACACAAGATTGGAGAAGAAGATAAACCATTTTATCTTGTTACCGATGGAGAAAACAATTGGGCACATGGCGCAACTATTGCAGAAGCTAAAGCCGACCTTATATATAAGTTAAGCAATAGGGACACCTCGGATTATGAAAAATTGTCATTGGACGATACTTTATCTTATGAAGAAGCTATCGCTGCATATCGTATTATTACTGGTGCATGTTCAGTCGGTACAAGATACTTCATTGAGAGCCGATTACCAAGACCTCACAAAGACAAGTATACCATTAGAGAGATTATAGATTTGACCGCTGATGAGTATGGTAGTGAAAGATTTAAAAAGTTTTTTGAAAAATAAATCATCTTAAATTTGGTAGTTTAAAAAAATATTATTATCTTTGCAACATAAATTTAAAAAATAAAGATATGTCACAGAATTTATTTATCGAGGCAACAAAGTTTAATCAGTATACTTTTACTGAGAATGGTGCACTTACAATGGCTTCAACAGGAAGTGAGTTAGTTAATCAGTTTGGTTTAGCTGGTAATTATCGTGGACGTAATGTTTCAGATGTATTTTCAGACCAAGAGAAACTTTGGAATGAATCACATGAGTATGCAACACGCTTTCCATTCTATCTTAGAATGATTACACGAAAGGTTAAAGTTAATAACGAGACCTCTACGGATAATGTACAGAGTGGACAAGGACAGCGTGACGAGACTTTTAAAAGACTTCTATGGCTTGCAAAGTATCATAAGGATATGTTCAATAATAACGTGTGGATTTTGCCTCTTATTGGCTCTTGGAAAGATTTATGGACTATCATGTATTATGATGAACATCTTGATATCAATGCTATTGATAGAGAGGCTATCTATAGAATCATCTATGAAGGTCTAAAGTGTGATACACATGTAAATCTTGTTAAGAAGTTCATGCCTCGCATTAAGTCAAAATCTCATATTAAGACCGATTGGAATAAACTTACAAATAAGCATGCAAAAGAATTTGCTAAATTATTCAATTTGTCTTATAAAGAATATAATCATCTTAAAACATCTGGTACATCTCATGATTTCCAAAAACTGATGTGTTCAAGAAATTATGATAAGATTAATTGGAATACAATTCCAGGACGTGCATTAAGTATGATTACTAATGGTAAATTCTTAGCAAATCATGACCTTGTCGATTCATATACAGAGTGGGTTCTTAAACAGAATAATATCAAGTTTACAGGTTATCCATATGAGTTAATCAAAAACTTGAAGAAACATTGTTCCACTGATTATAATCGAAAGAATAACATCTCAATTCTTCCTAAATATATTACAGCAACCATTAATAAGCAGTTTAATGAGTTGATTGAAAAGGGAAAGAATATTGGAGATATAAATGGAAATGTATGGTGTGCCTTAGATACTTCTGGCTCTATGAATACATGTGTATATGGTGATACTACAGCATTAGACATATGTCTTTCATTAGGACTTTATTTTTCAACACTTAATACAGGTGCGTTCCATAAGAATGTAATTATGTTTGATGATACCTCTCATGTATTACAGCTTAAGGGTGAGTTCTGTGATATGATGAAGCAGATTCCTGACAATGCAATGGGTGGAACTAATTTCCAATCAGTTGTTGATGAAATTGTAAGAATCAGGACTAAACATCCAGAAATCCCACTTACAGATTATCCTCAGACACTTTTGGTGGTTTCAGATATGCAATTCAATGCTACAAATAATTATTGGATTCAATCTACAGATGTAGAAAATACTACTAATTATGAAGAGGCTAAGAAGAAATTGAAGAGTGTGTTCCCAGAAGAATTTGTTGATGAGTTCAGATTCATTTGGTGGAATTGTGCTTCTCGTCATACAGACTTCCCTGCAACAATTAAGGATGGCGGATGTTATTTCTTGAGTGGCTTTGATGGCTCTATTATTTCTTTACTGTTAGGTGGAGAAGAAGTAGATACCGACACAGGTGAGAAGAAGAAATTGAGTATGAAAGAGTTAATGCATAAAGCACTTACTCAAGAGATTCTTAATTATATTGTAGTTGAATAAATAACTATCAGGATGGTGTGGAATTTAAATATTTCACATCATCCATAAAATAAAAGTTCTATGAAAAAGTGGGAGAAAATTTTTAATACAATGGTAAACTCTACCCTACAATATCTAAATGATTATGATATTAATAATATGATTTTAGGTATTTCTGGTGGTATAGACTCAACACTTGTAGCTGCTATTTGTCATGAAGTGGTAAAACGTTCTGATGGGAAAAAGAACTTATTAGGTTATTCTCTTATGTGTTCTACCAATCAATCAGATGAGGTAAAGGCAGCAGAAATGGTTGGTAAATCATTATGTACAGAATATCAAAGCATTAATTTAGAAGAAGATTATAATAATATATATTGTAGTTTAATAAATCATTTTAAAGTTTCACCAATTACTAATGGTAATATTAAGGCAAGATTGAGAATGTTGTATCTTTATCATTGTGCTTCAATTTATAATGGTATAGTTATGGACACTGATAACTTTAGTGAACACCAACTTGGATTTTGGACTTTACATGGAGATGAGGGTGATTTTAATCCTATTGGTGAATTATATAAGACCGAAATATATGAATTATGTGAATGGCTTTGTACTGAATATTACGTAAATGATAAAGATATTAGACAAGCTATAGAGGAATCATATAAATTAACTCCTACCGATGGTAATGGTGTTAAAATGGGTGGTGACATGGCACAAATTGCCCCAGGATTAACTTATAAAGAAGTAGATAGAATACTTGCCGAAATTCAGATATGGGGTTGCCATAAGTATAATGACATCATTCTAAGAAGACTTTCTGAAGAGAAATGGTTTGATGAAGATATTGTCAAAGGCGTTATTAATAGAGTTAAAAATAGCGCATTTAAACGCAGACATCGCCCATTAAAAATTGATTTAGAAAGTGGGCAAATAAGACAGCAAATTTGTAAAGAGTAATGATGGATTTAGCACAAATAGAAGAAGTTTTTTCTGATAATAAAATTTCTGCAGGTAGTGTTAAAATAGCATTTCTAATAACTATAGGAGAATATGTACCATATACACTTAAAATAGATGAAAATAATTTAGAATATTATTATTCTATTAATGTAATTGATATGACATATTCTCCACATATAGAAGAAATTATTTATCTGTTGAAAGATGACGGATGGGCATTAACAGAAGATAAACAAGAATTAGTCAAATATGTTGATTATAGTTCTTTAAATAAGAATACAAAACACATTTTTAATTTAAAAATATAAATAATATGACAAATGTTTTTTCAGTAGGTCGCTTGGGAAAGGACTCAGAGATTAAGAAGACAGGTAATGGTAAGGATTTCCTTTCATTCACTGTTGCAGTAGACGAAAGACGTAAGGGTGAAACTGTTACAGATTGGTGGAACTGCTCATGGTATGGTGAGAATGCTATCAAGATGGCACAGTGGCTTAAGAAGGGTTCACTTATTTCATTTAGCGGTGATTTTGCAGGCACACGAATTTATCAGAATAAGAATAATGAGAATGTAGTATCTTTGGACCTTATGATTAATAGTGTAAACTTTGTTCCAGTAGGAAAGAGTAATGGTGATAATAATACTCAACAGACACCTAATACTGGTAATTTTGAACCGACAGCAAGTCCACATCCTGCAGCTGCACCTCAGCCTGCACCAGCACCTACTACTGATGATGATTTGCCTTTCTAAAATATTTAGAGAGAATATAAAATGAAATGGGATGTATTTTGTATACATCCCATTTTTTTCATTCATTCATAATGAAACATCTTTAAACGATTAATCCAACCATTAAGAAAACGTTTTTGAGTTTTTTCTTTAATTTCTTTATCAGTCAGTTTTCTACCTAATTTATTTTCTAATGCAATAATACTATTTTCAGCTATATTTTGAAAATGTTTTAAACGTCGATTCCATAATTTATCAAATAATTCTTTTTGATTTGGATAGTCATTAATTTTCATAAGTGTAAGTTTACCAACGATACCATCTGCTTTTAACTCAAGTACTTGCTGTGGTATCTTTATCCCATTGATTCCACTATCCCACAACCAATCAACAACTAAATTAGCTATTGACTGATTATTTATTTTATCTGCTTGCCATTTATTCCAGAACTTATTTTTAAATATATTATCCCATTGTTCTTCGGTCATATGCTTTAAATCATTTACTGTTTTTTCACTACCATAAGTTTCTCTAAATGTTTTTAAAGTAATACCATACATAGTTGCACCTCCATTATCTATTGGGTCGTTAACGAAACCGCCTTCTGCTTTTCTAATAATCGGTTTAAGTTTTCTAAAGTCTGCCATAATATTATTTTAAGATTTTTTATATATAAATATTTTGTTTTATAATACTATTTTCGTAACTTTGTGACGTAATTTTAAAGAACAATAAAAATGACAGCATCTAAAAAGAACAGTAGTAAATCTACAACGAAAACAAAAAAGTCAGAGAATATTCAAAATGTAGAAATATCTAATCTTCCAGCAAAGAGAATTGATGAAAACGGCAACGTTGATACTACTGGTTTGACTACTATCGAGAAGAAACGGTATAGAGATATAACATCAAGCTTGGATGTAAAGAATCCTATGACTGTTATGTCTTATGGTTCAGATTTACAAAAAGTAATGGATTCATATTCAAGTGAACTTCTCCAACATCAGATGACATCAACAGTAAGTGGAGATACTTCAAAACTTATTAGTAAATTAATGGGTGAACTGGAGAATATTGATGTTAATGATTTTAAGACTCCTACACGCATTAAAAAGTTCTTAATGTCATTTCCACTCACTAAGGGTTTTGTAACGTCTGTAGCTGAAATAAAAGCGAAATATAACACAATTGAAAAGAATGTAGAGAATATCAAACAAAAACTTGAAGCAACACGAGCAATTGCTTTACGTGATAACAATCTTCTCGAACAACAGTTCATTAATAATAAAGATTATGTAAACCAGTTGGAACAATTGATTATTGCAGGTAAATTCAAGGTGGAAGAACTGGAGGAGGAGTTGAATACGATGCGTACAAACGGCTCTGACATGATTGATATTAATGATACTAACAACTTTAAGGAAGCATTAGAAAAGCGTGTTACAGACCTTGTAATGCTACATCATGCATTCAACCAGTCATTATATCAGATTAGAATTATTCAGCAAACTAACCTGCAAGATGCAAATAATACAGAATCACAGGTTTTGATGTTGATTCCATTCTGGAAAAATCAGTTATCTCTAACAGTAGCATTATATAACCAGCAGCAAAGTATTAAGGCGAAGCAAGCTGTTTACGATGCTATTAATAAATCATTAGTTAGCAACTCAGAAATGATGAAGACACAATCAATAGAAGTTGCAAAACAGAATCAACGTACAGTTCTTGATGCTGAAACACTGATGAAAACAACAAGGGATTTAATAGAAACAATCCAAGGAGTACAAAAAGTACAGGAGGAAGGCAAAAAGAAACGTATGGATGCAGAAGCAAAGATTATTGAATGTGAGAAACAAATGACTCAAGCAATTAATGGACTTACAAATAATAATGAAAGAATTGTTAGTCGAGAATTAATTGGTAATGAAAATAAATAATATGGATGGATGGAACTTAAGAAGTATAGCCTATGAATATCTTGATTTTGACCCACCAAGTACATTCTATAATAGTAATAAATGTAATCTAATTGAAGGGAAAGAATATCAGTTAACAGGAACTTCTTGTGAAGGTTTTGAAATGAAACCAAGAACATTCAAATTTATCAAATATATTCATTCTCATGGAGATATTATCATTGATGGTGTGATAATGAAACAAATAGATGGAGAAACAGGTATGCTTTTTTCTTTATCTAAGAATGATTGCATCATATATAACATTCCATACGAAAGTAATCTTCAAATTTTTCCATTAACAATGAAATGGGAAATAAAGGATAAAAGAACAAAACCAAATAAAAAGAAACCTGAAAGTTCTTATTATACCACAAATAAAACAAATGAAATAATAAGACATGATATGGAATTTAAGAAAGCAACAGATGTATTTGATAAAACAACTTCTTCAATATATAAGACATTAGAAGAAATATTTTTAACGAAATAAAAAGCATGGTTATGAATAAAAATATGAACGAAATAATAGAAAGATTCGAGGAAGAAACTGGGTATGAACTCACCGTTAAGGATGGGAAATTAATTTATAATGGGAGTCTTAATTTAACTGGTACAAATATCACAGAGTTACCTGACAATTTAACTATCTATAGACATCTTAACTTGCGCAAATCGGCTATTAAAAAGTTACCTAATAACTTAAACGTTATGGGCTGTCTTTTTATTGAATATACCGACATTAGAAAACTCCCTGACAACTTAAGTGTTGGTGAAGACCTTGATGTAAGTTTTACAGATATTAAAAAACTTCCAGACAACTTAACAGTTAAGGGTTCTCTTTTTGCAGGACATACAGATATTAGAGAACTTCCAGATAGTTTAATCGTAGGAGAAAGTATCTACTTAAACAATACGTCTCTTACAGAACTCCCTAACAATTTAACTGTTAGAGGGAATTTAAACGTAGAGGATACAAAGTTAACGAAGTTGCCTGATAATTTAACAGTTACGGGTTATCTTAATTTAAAGAATACACTTATCACGGAACTTCCTGACAGCTTAAGCGTTGGTCAAGACATCGACTTAAGATTTTCAGATATAAAAAGACTACCTGATAATTTTACAGTACACGGAGTTTTGTATCTAAATAATACAGATATCACAGAGCTGCCTAATAATTTAACTGTTGAGAAAATTATTTTTTTAAGCTATACTAATATAACAAAATTACCAGACAATTTAAAGGTTGGTGAAAGTGTACATTTACAAAATACAGATATCACAGAGCTGCCTGATAGTTTTATAGTAGCAGGGAACTTAGTTTTAGGTGAAACTCATATTAAAAAGTTACCTAATAACTTAATTGTTGGTGGATGTCTTGATATAAGTGATACAGATATCACTGAGTTACCTGATAATTTGACAGTAGGAGATAACCTTATCCTACGTAATACAAAAATTAAAGAATTACCTGATAATTTGACGGTAAATGGTAATATATTCCTCAATGATACAAAAATTACAAAATTTCCAGATAATCTAAAAGTTTATGGGCATATTAAAATGAATAACAAAATATATATTCCCAATAACGATTTATCAAAAGAAGAGAAGAATAAAGTTGTATTTTGGAAGAGAGATGGTGTGGAATATATTAAAGCTGATGGTATTTTCTCAGTTATTGAAGCACATCATGATAATGTATACAAGGTACATAAACTCTTTCAAGGAGATAGAACATTTTATCTTGTTACAGATGGAGAAGGTCATTGGGCGCATGGTGATACACTTGCAGAAGCTAAATCTGACCTTATATATAAGATAAATGATAGAGATACTTCTGCTTATAAGAACTTGTCATTGGATGATACATTATCTGTTGAGGAAGCTATCGCTGCATATCGTACCATCACTGGTGCTTGTTTGACTGGTACAAGATATTTCATCGAGAATAAACTACCAAGTCCTCATAAGGACAAATACACCATTAGAGAGATTATAAAGTTGACTAATGGAGAGTATGGTGGAGAAAAGTTTGCTATTTTTTTTCAAAAAAAATAGCAAATAGTATTGATAATAAAATAAATTTCACTATATTTATATATAGTAACGTAAAGCCCACAAGTCTTTAGTTTGTGGAATGTAAGGTACTATCGGCAGGAACAGTCGATTACACGGGTGGATGGGAAGTAAGAGCCGACCTTTTGGAAAGCCATTCTTCGATGAAACCCGAAGCCTATGAGTATTTAACTCATGGGTAGTTCACATATGGATGATGGGTGAAAAATAACCATATTGTTTTTTAAAGTACAATTTGTTTTACTTTGATTTTTAGGTTATTTTTCAATGTGGATTTTTATAGAAAGAAGAAAAGGAAAGCTGATAATCTGAGAAGACATCAGCTTTTCGCATTTTTTTTAGAAAAAAGTTACCGAAAAATTTGGAGGTTTCAGAAAAAGTTAGTATCTTTGCATCACAATTAAGAAATAAGAGTTCTTTGAAAGAGAAATATTAGATTTGTCAAATATAATGAGGAAACATACAGCAAAAGAAATTGAATAGGGTTCATGAGATTTTGGTTCGATTCCAAAAATGTGACTTTGAATAGTCCTTCTGGTGTAACGGTAGCACGCATTTTTGTTTCCTTAATATGTGACATGGAGAAGTGGTATCTCGACGACAAAATTATAGTCGTAGTCATAGGTTCGATTCCTGTTGTCGCAACATTTGAAAACCAATTTTTAATTTTTAAATAATAAGAATGAAGAAGTTTATTTTTATGACACTCATCTCAATGATGAGTTTTGTTAGTGCAAATGCACAGACAGCACTTCAAAGTCCAAAATTGTTGGATAACACTTATGTAGGTGTAATGGGTGGTGCACACACCAACATGAAGCTTAATAAGGTATTTCCTCTCAACAGTTCTGTTGGAGTACGTGTTGGAAAAGAGATTAGTCCAGTATTTGGTATCCAATTTGCAGGTGTAGCTGCTCTTGGTGACAATTACGTAAATGACTCTCATACATTTGTTAAGGCTGTAAATGCTGAAATGAATGGTACAATTAATTGGAGTAACCTCCTTTTTGGCTACACTGGTACACCCCGCAGATTCGAAGTTAGTTCAGTAACTGGTATTGGATGGTTAGTATTCCTTAATGGTTCACATCGTTCATATAATAATAATATGGGTGATGGAGACGAACTCACTGCAAAGACAGCAATCGAGTTTGCCTTTAACCTTGGTGATGCAAGGGTATGGCGTGTATTTGTACAGCCTGGAGTTTATTGGAACATGACACATGGTCCAGGTGATGCTGTACAATTTGGTAGTTCAGCAGCACAAATGGGTGTTCAGGTCGGTGTTGATTACAAGTTTAAGACATCTAATGGTACACATAATTTTAAGATGTATAATATTGGTGACTATAACAATGAAATCAATGTACTTCGCAACGACATGTCTAAGAAGCCAAAGGAAGTTACAAAGGTTGTAGAGAAGATTGTAGAAAAGCAGAATGTTGTTAAGCAGAATGTTTACGTTATCGCTTTCGATAATGATAATGCAGAACTTAGCAATGATGCAAAGAATGTTCTCAATAGTATCGCTGCAGATACATATGTAACAGTAGACGGCTATGCTGATGGTGTAGGTAGTGAGACTTACAATCAGAATCTTTCAGAACGTCGTGCAACAGTTGTAGCTAATTATCTTACACAGCGAAATGTAAATGTACGTAATTCAAAGGGATTCGGTAAGACAGGAAAGTACTCAGCACGAGTAGTGATTGTTGAACCAGTACAGTAAACTGATTTAAACTGATAACAATTAATTTGTAAAGACCACTAATAGTGAGAATGTTAAGTATTTTAAATACTGCAATGAGATTTTCAGATTCTCACATTAAATATAAAATGATTCGAGACTGGAGAGTCTTGCGCTTCTTAACCTAATTTTCACTTGGTGGTCAATACAATTAAAGAAACAACTATTGGTTACGTACAGCACTTATAATTATAGGATTTATTTATCTTCTGATGCACATAAGTTTTATAGACTTATTCAGTTTGAAATCGCTGTAATGATTTCCGTAACCTAATTTAGTTATCAGATAAAAAACAAAAAATATGAGAATTATTATTATCTTGCTTATTATTCTAATTTTAATATCATTTGGTATATTTATTAATGGTATTCGAAATTCTAAACGTAGAACAATACATAATGTTATGGAAGATAACGAACATGACAATGAAATGCGTAAACATTCAAATCGTAGAAAAAAAGTTACGATTATAGAAGAAATGCCAGATAATAATGATAACACGGTGGAGTAGCTCAACTGAATAGAGCAACAGCCTTCTAAGCTGTGGGTTGCGAGTTTGAGTCTCGCCTCCATCACATCATAACTCAATTTTCACCATAAGTTAGATTTGTTTCTGCTTGTGGTGATTTTTTGTATAAAACAATATACAATTATCAATAATTTCAAATTAATCAATAAAAAAGTGTGATGTGTTGATAAAAAAGTCAACTTAAGATATATTTATTAATAAAAAAAATAAATATATGAACGGATTTGAAAATTGGATAAAAGATATATGTAAGAGAAAACGCATGAAATTAAAAGATGTATCTACAAAGATGGGTGTTGAACCTGCTTCTTTAACAAGAACATTAAAAGGTGGAAATCCAAGATTAGATACATTGGTAAAATTATCAGAAGCGTTGGAAGTAGAAATAACAGCTTTGATTCCACAGGAAATTAAGCCAGAATAAAAAAAATATTTACAAAATAAGTAACTTTCGATACATAGGTTATATTTATAATAAAATTCATATAAAAAATGATACGTACATCAAATAAACAAAGTAATCAGCATAACATATTTGTTACATCCAACAAGTATGATAATGATGCTATGTTTTTTGAATACGACATAGATAATAATAGTATTTCAACAATACGGAATTTATATGAATGTATAACCTAAATTAAAAAGGTTTTTGCACTTACTTCACTAAATATATTTCCAAGCTGTTGAATAAACTTAAACAAAAGTTGATTTAGCAGCTTTTTTAGTACATTTACAATTAGACAATAATGACAGTAGACAACCTTACACCATTATTAAATGGTCATGCAGAATTAAGATGTGTTATAGAAAAGAAAATAGCTGAATACAAAATTATAGCTACTGATGGACATGAATACTTAATAGATATAGATATTAGTGACAAGAAAGATGTAAAACCTCAAAAATGCATAAAATGTGAATATATTAACGATTTACTAAGAAAAATCAACCAAAATAATGATTTTATCAAAATAAAATAAAAAAAATCACTGAAAAATTTGGAGGTTTCAGAAAAAGTTAGTATCTTTGCATCACAATTAAGAAATAAGAGTTCTTTGACTTGTTGGAACAACAGAATGCGCTCATAGCTCAGTTGGTAGAGCACAGCACTTTTAATGCTGGAGTCCTGAGTTCGAGTCTCAGTGGGCGTACTTTTCATACAGAGTACTTGTAACCGTGTTACGAGAATAGCTCTTAAAACAAGCTGGTAATGGTGCTTTTGAGGCTAATAAACTTAAACGTTGAAAAAGCAAATGAAGTATTATTATCAACTCGAAGAAACTTGCAGTACACTGCAAGGAGTGAATGTAGAATAAGTAGTTTATCTACTTTGAATATGTTTAGTTCTTCGAGTCTTGAGTTCGATTCACATTGATTATACAATGTGGTAAATAACTCATGCATTACAAAACGTAATACCCATGTAAATGGTTTCTTAGCTAAGAATGATGCTAAGTGTAATTTTATAAAAAACTAATTCAGTAATTGATAGAATTTAGTCGACATAAATTCTTGATAGCTACGTTGGTAACGTTACAACCAAATTATAAAAAAACATAATCCTATATTAAAAATAGGAGTTAAATTAGTGCATTAGTTCAGTAGGTTAGAATACCGCCCTGTCACGGCGAAGGTCACGAGTTCGAATCTCGTATGCACTGCAAAACACCTCACTTAGCTCAGTAGGTTAGAGCGACGTTACTAAAATTTTTCCTATATGGAAAAGAACAGCAAATTTTAAAATTGACTTATAATCCGTGAGTCATCGGTTCAAGTCCGATAGTGAGGTGTAATTTTATTAGGGGATGGAGCAGTGGTAGCTTGCTGGGCTCATAACCCAGAGGTCGGGGGTTCGACTCCCTCTCCCCCAACTACTTAGGAAACAAACAGCAGATTTTCTCTTTTTTTATAGAATAAAAATAATAATGTTTCCTTAACTTTGAGATATGGTGTAATGGTAACACAGTAGGTTTTGGTCCTGCCATTATAGGTTCGAATCCTATTGTCTCAACAAATGCTTTAGTAGCTCAGTTGGTTAGAGCACCTGACTGTTAATCAGGAAGTCGCAGGTTCAAGTCCTGCCTGAAGCGCATGAAAGTATCTTAAGAAGGCTTTCAAGAGAGTGCCACCGAGTAATGCAAGCATAGGTGGACAACACTCTCGTCCAAAGAAGTATGGTATTATGACATTATAAAATAGAGTATTACCTGAATCACATAATTATTGCAGGATAGAGCAGTGGTAGCTTGCTGGGCTCATAACCCAGAGGTCGGGGGTTCGACTCCCTC